>Ga0075154_10000905_pt1 | contig 22851 bp, 15 predicted proteins | sample JI71714BDNA_FD_70965 | JGI IMG/M metagenome (GOLD analysis project Ga0075154, IMG submission 70965) | Wastewater effluent complex algal communities from Wisconsin, to seasonally profile nutrient transformation and Carbon sequestration -... | ecosystem: Engineered > WWTP > Effluent > Algae...
TCCGGGGTATTGGAGGTGGCAAAAATTTGCCCCAAAGTCAACCCGGCCGCGCTGTGCAACACAAACCGCAAGGTATCGTTACCATCCAATTGAGCATTGTTATCCCAAACACCCACGGCTGGTTGGTCGGCGCAGAAAGTCAATGGCGCGGTACTCATCGAACCGGCGTCAGTGGCGCAGTTGCAGTTTTCGAGTCCCGTCACCGGACCAACGGTACACCCAAAAGCGTCCGTTACCGTAAAGGAATACGCGGTATTATTGGCCACTAACCCCGAAGTAAAGACACTCCCGGCGAAAGTACCCGCGATACCATTCACGGTGTAAGGTGCCGTTCCACCGCTTACGTTAACCGTAATCTGGTATTGGGTATTGGTATTGTTGCAATCTTCGCTGGCCACCGCTGCCTGCGGCAAAGGTCGGAAAACAACCGTTGCATCATCGGAGCCGGTGCAAATATCGTTGGTGGCCGTCCAGCGGAAAACATAGGTTCCCGGCTGCGTTACACCTACGTTGGTATTCAGCGCCGGTGGTGAAGCAATACTGGCGGTACCCGGTCCACTCACAAAACTCCATTGACCGGAGAAGCCGCCGGGAACGCCGTCCAAAGCCGCATCATTGCCACAAACCGCCACATCGGGACCGGCATCGGGCGCGGGAATTTCGAGAAATACCACTTCCTGACCCGCCGACACGCTAAAACAGGGGTCGTTGGGATCCACAGAGCCTGCCAATGGATTACCGGCAATTCGAGAAATATAATAAGTTTGGCCCAATATCATACCGGGAACAAACCCAAAAACACCCGTGGTATTTTGGTCCAAAATAGTGCCCGCAATAGTGCCGGGCGCATCGTGGAGAATATAGGCCACAACGTCGTTGCCGTCCAAAGTTGCATCGTTATTGGCCGCCGCCTGAACGGTTTGCGTGGCACAAGCCTTTAGCGGAGCATTACTCATGGTTCCGGCATCGGTGGCGCAGTTACAGGCGTAAGACCCCACAACGGCCGTGGTGGTACAGCCCCGACTATCCGAAACGGTGAGGTTATACGACTGACCACTCGCAAACTGGCTGCTGACATAAGCCGTACCGGCAATGGTTACCCCATCTATTATATAAGGTGCGGTACCGCTGCTGAGGTCGAATATCACGGAGAAAAACTGGTTCGTGGGATCACAAATCCGGTCAATATTACTCACCACCGGATTGGGGTTAAAAGTAATTTCCGTTTGATCCGTTGAAGAACAGCCATTGGCCGAAACCGTCCATTGTAGCGTGTAAGTACCAAAAACACTGGTGCTTACTTCCGAAACGGGGTCATTATTATTGGTAAATTGTAAACTGCCGTTGGTGGGGCTGCTCACGACCGACCAGGTGCCCGATCCCGTTGCGTTGAGGGTAATGGAATTACCACAATTTTCTAAAATGGTTCCCGCATCGGCCACCGGAATGGCATAAAACGTTACGGGTTGCCCCTGCGCCACGGAATAACATGGATCGGAGGCAGAAGGAGACCCTGCTACATTGTTGCCCGCCACAAACGAAATAAAATACGTTTGGCCGTAGGTCATACCACTTTGGAAAGCAAATACCCCGGTTGTATTTTGCGCAACGGGGTTCACAATGGTATTTCCGGAACCGGTGTGCAACACAAAAACCCCGGTATCATTGGCATCCAAAATGGGTGGGGTTTGTTGTACAGCCGTAACCGTTGCGGTGCCGCAGGCTTGCAGAGGCATCAATGACATGGTGCCGGCACTGGTAGAGCAGTTACAGTTATGGGTACCCTGAATAACCGCGCTGGTGCAGTTGTTGGCGTCCACAATGGTAAATTGATAGGGTGTACCACTCACAATTGGAGTCGAGGTAAATACGCCGTTGGTCACCGTTCCACCGGCAACGGTAAAGGGAGCCAAACCACCAATAATGGGGAACGACACGGTATAATTTTCGTTGGCCTGATCACAAACAATACTCAACGCTCCGGCAGCCGGAATGGATTCGTAATTCACCGTTACGGTATCCGTCGACACACAACCCGCCACGTTGACCAGCCATATATAGTTATAAACGCCGGTTTGAGGTACAGTTACCCCCGAATTTGCCGCGTTATTATTGGCAAATACCGTCGGAGCCGGGCCGCTTAACTGCGACCAAACGCCCGAACCGGTAGCATTCAACGCCGTACCATTACCGCATTGAACAATGTCTATTCCTGCATTGGCCACCGGGAACGGGTTAACTGTTACCGGGAACGTCACCTGAGGAGCCGTACCACAATTGCCATTAACCGCCACGGATACATTACCGCCCGGCGAAGCGCCAAATACGATGGTAGCACTGGTGGAGCCTTGTCCTGCAATAATGGTCGCGCCCGCCGGGGCGGTCCAGGTATAGCCTAAAGCACCGCCGACCGTTGTGGAGGTGTACACGGCTGTATCGCCGGGGCACAAAGTATTTTCGCCCGAAATGGCCGGTTGCGCGGGTGGCGCGCTCAGTGTAACGTTAAAACACTGGTCGTTGCTGTCGCCACAGTTATTGCTGGATCTGACGCATACCGTACCGGAAGTGGCGTTGTTATTCCACGTCACCTGCACCGATGCCGTGCCTTGTCCGCTGGCAATTACGCCGCCCGTTACCGTCCAGATATAAGATGAAGCACCCGCAATGGGGGTAATAGAATACGTTTCAGTAGCCTGGGTACACGCCGTATTGGCACCCGTTATCACCGGCACCCCGGGGATTGCCCCAATGGTTACCGGCAAGCATTGTTGCGGACTGGTGCCGCAAGAATTATTGGTAGTAACGCACACATCGGCCGAAGTTGCGCCGTTCCAGGCCACCTGAATGGTGTTGGTGCCCTGCCCGGATACAATTTGGGCCGGGGCAGTGACCGTCCAGGTATAACCCGCCGCGTTGGCAACGGCCGGAATAGTGTACGTTGTAGTATTCGCGGCGCACACCGTTGCATTGCCCTGTGGCACGGAGGCCGTGGGTGCGCTGCCGACGGTAACGTTGAGGCAAGTGGGCGCGCTGGGGCCGCAGCCGTTATTGGCCGTTACACAAACGGGGCCGCCAGTGGCACTTGCCCAGGTAACATTGGTTAATACGCCCGTTGCACCGGAGTTAATGGTTACGCCCGAAGGAACCGTCCAGGTATACGAAGAAGCACCGTTGACCGGTGCTATAAAATAATCCAGCGTTTGCCCTTGACACAAGGTTGTTGAGCCGCTGATTCCGGCCGGGGCCGGTGGCGTGGTGGTCGCTGATGTAATTGTCACCTGGGCCGAATCGCAACAAGTAACCCCACCCTGCGTACGGCAAACGCGCAGTTGGTAATCACCCGCTGCGTTGATATTGGCGTTAATTGCGGTGGGGCTGCCTACAATATTGCCCCCGTTAGAGGCCGTCCAGAGGTACGTGTAACCGCCGGTGCTGGAACCCACGCCCGATAATTGCACCGTCCCGCCACCGCAGGGAATAACGGGTTGGTTAGAAATATTGGCATTGGCCGAAATTACACTGACGTTCAGGTTAATGGTACTATCGCATCCCAGCGAAGTTTGTAACACTTCCTGATACGATCCACTTGCGCAAGCATTGGGGAACAACGGATTAGCCGAGCAGCCGCCGTTGCAAATAAATTCAGTGAGATTGGTAAATTTGGGTTGGCCCACGGTGAGATACAAGGTAGCCGTGTACGGACAGCCATTTTGCAATAAATTAGCCGTATAAGTTCCGGATACACACCGACTGATACCATTAAAAAGATAACATTGCGGCGCGCACAGTTCCACAAAAAGTTCCTGATCTTCGGGTGCGGGGTTAATAGTTACATTGACACAGTTATTGGTGATTTTACCGCAAAAAGGAGCCGTACCGGAGTTTAATTGCGTTCGCAATTGGTTTATGGTGAGGCTGCCGTTGGGCGATGGCAATAAATCCTGCTGGGCCGTGAGGTACGACATACCACACACCGAATAAGTACCGGTGGGGTAAGAACTCAAATCCGCGTTGGGATCAAAGTCGAGAATAATGCCGCCCGGACCACTAATAACATAGGTATAAGAATAGGTGGCTGGCGGAGGTGCTACGTTGGGTGCCACATAGGACGGTGGCAACTCCAAATCGAGCGTGGTGCTGCCCTCGCAGGCGTTTACATCGGGCTGTGGCAATTCACCGGCGTTGGCGGCGCAAGAAAAGCAGTCAATGCCGCTCGGGTCACAAAAAATAATGTTGTAATCAAGAAAATTACCGACGTCGCTGGCTTGGCCATCTACAACGGTAAGCGTCCAGGTGCCATTGACCGGCCCGGAGTTAAAATTTTCGAGGCACCCGGAGGAGGGATAATAACTACCGCCATAAGAGCCACCCAACCCCCAAGACTGATTATTACTCCATGTATTATTAAAACCCGGATCGGGATCGGCAGCATCGCCACAAGGCACAAAGGCGACATTCCAGGAAGTACCGTCGGTTTCACCAAACAAACCAATGGGGCCTACCAGCGTTACCGACTGGCCCGAAGGAGAAGTAAGGGTAATGGACAAATCACCAATGTATTCGTGATTAATATTCATGGTTACCCCGCACACGCCTTGGCCATTTTGGCCTAATGTGGGGTTATCCGCATTTTGAACGTTAATAAAGAAGGAGCCTGTAAAATTGTCGGGCATAAACTGGGGGCAATTCGTACAACCACATCCTTGCGCCGAAACAACGTTATTATTGGCGAGCCAAAAAGTGAAAAATAGAATGCTGAGACGCGCGAAGCGAGCACCGTTTTTAGTAAAAAGCAACATCGTAAATTTGATAAAATAAACACCCTTACGCTATCTTTCAGACAACGAAAATGTAAAAATCTGGATTAAATAAAGTCAGGGACCAAAGCGGGTACAATAGGATTATAAACAATTTCGAATGGCTAAGGTAAAACCATTTTTTTACACTGAAATAACTTTAACCTAAAATCGCCCTAATGTTCAAGGAGGATAGAGCCTCTTTATCCCGCGTTCGCTGCTTTTCGGCGGCTTTTTCGGCAAATGTTTGATTTTTAAAAAGATCTTGCGCATTTTTGCCCAATATTACACAACTACAACATGTTTCAAGCCTCTGTTTACGCCCAACGTCGCCGCCAATTGGCCCAGGATACCGGCAATGGTATATTGCTTTTGCCCGGTAACAACTACCAACCTTTCAACTATACCGCCAATACATTCCCCTTTCGGCAGGATAGTAGTTTCCTCTATTTTGCGGGACTTGACCTGCCCGGAATGGCCCTGGTGATTGATGCCGACAGCGGCAACGAAATCTTGTTTGGCCACGACCCCACCATTGATGATGTCATTTGGGAAGGCCCACTTCCGTCTTTGTCCGATCTCGCCGCTTCGGCGGGCATTGGCCACACCAAAGAATACGCCGATTTGGCCGCTTACTTGCAAGCCGCTGTTGCCAAAGGCCAGCCAGTGCACTACCTGATGCCTTACCACAGCGACTTAAAAATTGACCTCGCCGCGTGGTTGGGCACGCCGGAGTTAACGCCCTCGGTGGCGCTCACCAAAGCCATTATTGCCCAGCGCAGTTATAAATCGGACCTGGAAATTGCGCAAATTGAACGTTCGCTCCACACCACATTTGATATTTACCGGTACGCAATGCAGCACACCAAACCCGGTAAAAAAGAATACGAAATTGTGGGTGGCATCGTAGGTATTGCGGGAGCCGCGCACGGACAAATGGCCTATACCCCCATTTTTTCGGTGAATGGCCACGTGTTGCACAACCACCACTACGGCAATACCATGCAGGCCGGTCAATGGGTGGTGGCCGATCTCGGGGCAGAATCAGAAATGCATTATGCCTCCGATCTGACCCGCACCATTCCCGTTTCGGGCAAGTTTTCGCCCGTTCAGCGCGATATTTACCAAACCGTACTCCAAGCCTACACCAACGCCGCCGAAGCCGCCCGACCCGGCACCACTTACCGCGAATGCCATTTGTTGGCCTGGCAAACCATTGCCGAAGGGTTAACCAACATGGGTGTTTTGAAGGGCGATGCCGCCGAAATGGCCCAATTGGGCGTTCCTGGCTTGTTTATGCCCCACGGATTGGGCCACATGCTCGGTTTGGACGTGCACGACATGGAGAACCTGGGTGAAAACCACGTGGGTTACGAAGCCGGACAGGAACGCAGCACCCTCATGGGCCTCAAATCGCTGCGCCTCGCGCGCACCCTCGAAACGGGTTTTGTGCTCACCATCGAACCGGGCATTTATTTTATTCCGCCGCTCATTGACCGCTGGGCATCGGAAGGGAAATTTAAAGATTTTATCAACTACGACCGTTTGCAGGATTTCCGCAACGAAGGCGGTTGCCGCATCGAGGACAACTACCTCATCACCGACGCCGGCGCGCGGATGTTAGGCCCGCAGGTGCCGCGCACCATCGAGGAAGTAGAACAAGCCATGAATATTTAGCGCAATGACCCATTTCAGACAAGCCATTTTGGTATTAGACAAGGCCGAATACCAACTAATACCGGGCAAAATCAATTCTTTTGACACCTTTTACGTTGATTTTCAGCGCGAAGACACGGCCAACCAAGGGGTGCGGTACGTTTTGTTTATTCACCCCAAACAGGATGTATTGGTAGAAAAAATTGAACTACAGTTTGAAATTCCTGCGTCGGCGTTTCACCACGCCGTGACCTACGGCTTGCATTCGGGTACCGAAAGTGCTACACTGGCTTTTGACCAAAAAACAACTGCGCCCGCGGGTTTATTCAAAAACGACCCTTATCTGCTGTCCATTCCGGCGGGTAAAGGGTTGCTACACTCATGGTCACTCCTGCACTTGAAAGGGGAACGACAACAACTATGGGTCGCGTCCACCAACGAATCCACCGGATTCACCTCGATCCTGTACGACGCGGGGCAGCAAGTGCTTACCGTTCGTAAAGATGTGGGCCGGGGCATGCGCATGACCCACTCTTTTCCGGCACTGGACCTCAGCATTGGCCCGGATGCGCCCGCGCCCGAACACGCGCGACCACCCGTTAAAGCATTGGTCGCCGCACAACCAGGCAACCTCACCGAAGAGCAATTGGTCGCTTATTTGGAAAAAATTCGCGAAAACAATTGGCCATTTACCCATTTTTTATTGGGAAATGGCTGGCAAATGCACCATGGTGACTGGCTTAAACCCCGGAATGCGCAGGTATTTGCCAATATTATCGCCCAACGGGGGCTAAAACCCGCCCTCACCTTGTCGCCATTTACGGTGGGAATCCACTCCGAACTGGCCCGCCGTAACCCCGACTGGTTGTTGCAACACAACGGCCAACCAGTGCAAATAACCGCCGCCAACGGTAGTTTGGTGTACGCTTTGGATGTGTATCACGGCGGGGTACGCGAATACCTGAGTGGGGTATTTCACCTGTTTCACGAACGTTGTGGTTACGATATGTTTGTGTTGGAGGATGTGTACGCGGCCTGTTTGGTTCCTAAAGCCGAAAAAACGCGCGGCCAGGTTATGCACGAAGGTATGTCGTTGCTCCAACAAATAACGGGCAAAGCCGTGCTCGTTGGGGGGCAGGTACCTTTAGCCGCCGCTGCCGGGTATTTTGACGCCATTATTCCCGGAGTTCCGGCTTTTCAACTGCACAATGACCGTCTGGAATTACCGCACCAACGGCTTCCCGTGCAACCTTTGCTGGCAGCCCAGGCTTTGCGCAACAGTAATTGGTCGCTGTGCAGCCATCCGGTGGCCTTGCGCCCCGTGAAAAACCAATTGAACGCCAATGCGCAATACAGTTGGTTGGTCGCCAATGCCCTGCTCACCGATGTACTGGTAGTTCAGGACGATATAAGTACCTATCCGCCGGAAGTGCAATGCGAAATGGAAGAAGCCCTCAGTTTACACCGGGCCGAACGGGTAACGGTTCAGCCGGGAACGGGACAAGTGCTGCACCTGCAATACACGCTGGATAAAAAAACGTATCAATTGCGCCTGAATACCGGCAAAAAAGCCGTGAACGACGGTGGAGTTGCGTTTGAAGGGTACGAATGTATGTAGTAGCATAAAAAAAAGCCACACCCGGCGGGAATGGCTTTTTATACTTCGACTCCGTAGGTTTTGTGCATAAAAACTTTGGGACCTACCCCTGATGTAATGCACAAAACCAAGCGACGCTCAGTAGAACATTGAAATACCGGGCTACAACCGGCGCGCCTTCACTGGTGCAAACTATTGTACGGGCGCATTTCTTCGCCCAAATTGTTGAAATTCCAATCCTCCGTGGGAATTAACTGTTTGGCTTTGCGGGTGAATCGACGAAAAATGGCTACCAGAACAAAGCGAGGAGATTTGTTCCACAAACGAACGAAATTTGATTTTTTTGTGTGCATAGTTTTTGTATTTGAGATTGAAGAGATAAGACTTTAGACAGAAGACCTTAGACTTTCAGACCTTAGACAAAAGACTTTAAGAGACTGTATTGGATGTTAGATGTGAAAAATTGACTTTTGACGCAAGTCTTTCATTAAAGATGAAACCACTCTACAACGAGCAGTCTTTTGTCTAAAGTCTTTCGTCTAAGGTCTTTTGTCTAAGGTCTTTTGTCTAAGGTCTTTTGTCTAAGGTCTAAAGCCCTGATTGTCAATGGATATTAACGCAAATTTCACACCTTTAGTTTCCAACAAAATGTTAAACTACCGAGTTTTAACACTGTTTTTAAGCAATATATCTGATTTCCCGACAAAGAGTTACCTTTGCGGCGCTTTGGGCTGCACCTTTGACCAAAAAACAGCCCTTTTTGTATGAGTCAAACGCTCTCTATAGTTATTCCGGCGTACAACGAAGAACGCACCATTCACCACATTTTAGACAAAGTGAAGGTGGTACAACTTCCCAACGGCATAAAAAAGGAAATTATCATTACCAACGATTGCTCCAAAGACGACACCGAAGGAGCCATCAAACGGTACATGGAGGCCAATCCCGAACTAAATATTCAGTACCGCAAACACGAGGTAAACAAAGGGAAAGGAGCCGCTTTGCACACGGGAATCCGTGAAGCAACGGGTGATTACATCATTATTCAGGATGCCGACCTGGAATACGACCCCGAAGAATACAATATCCTGTTGCGCCCTATCCTGAACGGATTTGCCGACGTAGTGTACGGTTCGCGCTTCATGGGAGGTCGTCCGCACCGAATTTTATTTTTTTGGCACAGCATAGGCAACAAGTTCCTCACTTCTTTGTCTAATGCCATGACGAATCTTAACCTCACCGATATGGAGACCTGCTATAAACTGTTTCGCGCAGATATTGTTAAAGGTCTTACGCTAAAGGAAAACCGGTTTGGATTTGAACCTGAAGTGACCGCCAAGATCAGCCGGATTCCGGAAATTCGCATTTATGAAGTGGGCATTTCTTATTATGGCCGCTCGTACGCCGAAGGGAAAAAAATTGGCTGGCGCGACGGTTTCCGGGCTATTTATTGCATTTTGAAATACAACCTTTGGTCAAAATAAACACCATCCATCCGGATTAACTCAAACAATTACAAACAATTAAGTAAAAAATATGCAATCAGATGTAGCAGCGGTGGATTCACTCGCGCAATCGTACAAAGATTTATCGGCCGAAATTGGCAAGGTGATTGTTGGCCAGGATGACGTTGTTCGCGCCGTCATTATTTCGCTGTTTTCCAATGGACACTCCCTGCTCGTAGGTGTACCGGGTTTGGCTAAAACCTTGTTGGTGAGTACCATCGCCGAAGTCCTTGACCTGGATTTTAAACGGATTCAGTTTACCCCCGACTTGATGCCTTCGGACATTACCGGTTCGGAAATTTTGGACGAAGATCGCCATTTTCGCTTTGTACGCGGCCCCGTTTTTGCCAATATCGTTTTGGCGGATGAGATCAACCGTACCCCGCCCAAAACCCAGGCGGCGCTGCTCGAAGCCATGCAGGAGCGTTCGGTAACCGTGAGCGGCCAACGCCACGTGCTGCCAGCACCTTTCTTTGTATTGGCGACCCAAAACCCCATTGAGCAGGAAGGAACTTACCCCCTTCCCGAAGCGCAATTGGACCGTTTTATGTTTAATATCCCCCTCACCTACCCGACTTACGAGCAGGAGGTAGAAGTGGTAAAAAATACAACTTCGTCCAAAAAAGTGGAATTGAAACACATCCTCACTTCGGACCAAATTATCAACTACCAGCAACTCATCCGCAAAATTCCGGTGAGCGATAACGTATTAGAATACGCCGTTGGTTTGGTATCCAAAACCCGTCCCGGCACCGCCCGCGCCACCAAAGAGGCCAATAATTACCTCGGTTGGGGAGCAGGCCCCCGCGCCAGCCAATACCTCGTGCTGGGTGCAAAATGCCACGCCGCCATTAAAGGCAAATACGCCCCCGACATCGAAGACGTAAAAGCCATTGCCAACTTGGTGCTGCGCCACCGTATCGTGCGCAACTACAAAGCCGAGGCCGAAGGTATTACCGAGGAAAACATCATCGAAACGATGCTTTAAATAAAAAAGGCGCGAATCTGGCTTTTTTGGTCAAATCCGCGCCTTTTTAAACTTATTTTAGCGCATACACTCTTAAACAAACACGTAATAAAATGGCTTTCCACGACAACGACCCAACGGCGGTTAACCGAAAAAGTGACCATATCGAACTGGCTTTTAACAGTCAGGTAGAGGCGCACGTGGTGGACAATCGTTTTTATTACGAACCGATGCTAACCGGCCACCCGGAAAAAGGGGTTGTGCCGCCAGTGCCATTTTTGGATAAAACCCTGCGGGCGCCCATTTGGGTATCGTCCATGACGGGCGGCACCGCGCTGGCCTCGGTGATTAACCACAATTTGGCGCGGGCCTGCGCCGAATTTGGTATGGGCATGGGCCTCGGTTCGTGCCGACAACTGCTGTACAGCAAAGACCACCTCGAAGATTTTGACGTACGCAATACCATTGGCCATGATTTGCCGCTGTTTGCCAACCTCGGCGTGGCGCAAATTGAACAACTCATGGAAACGGGCGAAACCGAACGCATCGAACAACTGGTATCCGCGCTCCGCGCCGATGGTTTAATTGTGCACGTGAACCCGCTTCAGGAAGCCATGCAGCCCGAAGGTGACCATTTTAAACGCTCCCCGCTTGAAATTATCGAAGAGGTATTAGGGCGGTTTTCGTTTCCCATTATTGTAAAAGAAGTGGGGCAGGGTTTTGGCCCCGAAAGTTTAAAAGCGCTGTTGCAATTACCTTTGGCCGCCGTGGAATTTGCCGCCGCCGGTGGCACCAATTTTGCCAAACTCGAATTGCTGCGCAGCGATCCGGTGAAACGCGAAATTTTTGAAAAAATAGCCCACGTGGGCCACACCGCCGAACAAATGTTGCAATGGTCGAACGACATTGTGGACGAATACGGCCGAAACGATATTAAAACCAAACACCTGATTATTTCCGGCGGGGTTAGTCATTTCCTCGATGGGTATTACCTCACCCAAAAATCGGCGCTCCCGGCGGTGTACGGGCAAGCCAGTAGTTTTTTGCGCCACGCCCGGGGCGATTACGACGCATTGCAGCAATACGTGCAATCGCAAGTGCAGGGCCTAGCCCTGGCCAATGCTTTTTTGCGGGTGGTGTAAAGTTGTGATAATGGGCGAATTCGTATATTTGCTCACCATCATCTTCAACAGCGGCAACTTATGTTCAGGAATCTCTTTTTTTACTTCCTTTTTTTGTTTATTTCCAGCCATTTATCCGGTCAAAAGGCCCTTTGGGGCGTAGAAATGGGTGTGGTGGCCACTAAACCCAGCAGTACTGGCTCGTACGGGAGTAACATTAATCAGCATTTTGAAACCGGATTAGGCCCCAGCCTGAACCTGAACTATACCTGGAAATTTAAAAAAGCACTTTGGGTAAAAGCCGGATTTACCGCTAAGTCCTTAACCTATAAAGGTATTATCGGAAAACTCATTTTCGGCTCTAACCTTATTAACAATACCGACGGCGTTGTATTTCTCCGACGAATGAAGCATTTATCAGGAGGTGCTGAACTACTCACTGGGGTTCAACTCCCTGGCGTTTTACAGCGTTTTTCGCCGTTTGTTGGCTTTGGTGGCTCCGTAATATTAGACTCAAGATCGAAAACCAAAAATCGGTCGGGGGGATACGAATCAATCACCCTGTCTCACGGGCATTACGATGGTACAATCACGGAATACATTGGAGGGTTGCAATACAGCCAACCCATTGGTGCACGTTTTTTCTTAACTACTTCGGTGCGGTACGTGTACGCGCCCACGGATATTGTGGATATATCTCCCATTTTCTCCAATCCAACGTATAACTTGAGCCATTTTGCGGCGTATATTTCGTTGCAAAGAGCAATTCGGTAGTAATTAGTTGAGCCGCAGGGCATTTTGGTGGCAAATAGCAAAAAAGTGCGAAAGCACCGAATAGAGTGTATCATACGGATATACTTCGACTCCGTTGGTTTTGTGCATAAAAACTTTAGATGATCCTTATAGAGAGGTGCACAAAACCAAGCGACGCTCAGTATAAATATTAAAAATAACCGTATTTTCGGTAAACATGGTGCCTTCCAATTTGCCAAATTCCCAGTTATCGCCGTTGCTGACAATGCCCAACACCGGGATATCGGGTTGGTCATTTATTTTTTTGTCTATTAATGCAAGATGGAGATAAAATAAATCGCGTGCATGACTACATCAGAGCCACCAATCGCATCAAACCCGGTCAAATTGGCGTATTAACCGTCAAACAGGCGTATTAACCCACGACTTCAGTCGTGGACAGGGGTCATCCATTCGTTTTTCTAACGGTTTTAACCGTTTCCAAGTACGATTTGGCAATAAAAACCGATAAATCGGTTTAGCCCAAGAGAATATCGCCTATTACCCACGACTGAAGTCATGGGTTGATATGGTCAAGCAAGAGCAAGTCGTCTATTATTTTAAATTTTTTAGAAGCCATACTTTGTTACAAAAATATCACATTAAACGCGCAATGATAAAACTAAAATAGAACTCAAACGGCACCTGTCATTTGACAAAAATCCCTGCCCATTTGATGGTGATATTACACCACCTGCACTGCGTTCCACTTTTTTGCCGTACCTTTGGGCCGCTCTCACCAGATTATTCTCCCGTAAGACGGCAACTCAATCACTAATTATACTATTCTTAATGACAAAAATCAACGAGGCTATGGTTGGAAATTTAACTGATAACAGACTGAAATTAAAGCGAATATTTGTTGAGCCAAACCTGCCGGAGGGTTTAAAGCCGCTCATGGAGTTGGCGCACAACCTTTGGTGGTCGTGGGACCACGAGGCTACGGCATTGTTCAAATCCATCGGGGAAGGCTTGTTAGAAAAGCACAATTTCAACCCCATTGCCCTGCTCGATAACCTCACCATCGAAAATGCAAACGAACTGGTAGCGAACAAAACTTTTATGAAAAACATGAAAGAAGTGTACGCCCGGTTCAACGATTATATCGGCGCACCCGCGCCAAAAGGCCCTAAAGTAGCGTATTTCTGCATGGAATACGGGCTGCAACAAAGCCTTCGCCTGTATTCGGGTGGTTTAGGTGTACTCGCGGGCGACTACCTGAAAGAAGTCAGCGACCGCAACTACAACCTCGTGGCAGTCGGTTTGCTGTACCGCTACGGCTATTTCCAACAGGGCATTACCCTGCAAGGCGAGCAACAGCACATCATGGATGCGGCCAAGTTTACCCAACTCCCGCTGAATCCTGTACGCGATGCCAATAACGAATGGATCAAAATCCACATTAACCTGGCCGGTCGCACCGTATGGGCCAAAGTGTGGGAACTTAAAGTGGGCCGTATGTCGCTGTTTCTGCTCGATACCGACATTGACGACAACCGCTGGGAAGACCGCTCGCTCACCCACCAATTGTACGGTGGCGACAACGAGCACCGCCTCAAACAAGAGTTACTGTTGGGCGTTGGTGGCCTCCGCGCCCTGAAAGCAATGGGCGTTGATGCCGATTTGTACCACCTCAACGAAGGCCACGCGGCGTTCCTTGGTTTGGAGCGTTTGCGCAATTACATTAAAGAAAAGGGGCTTTCCCTCGAATCGGCGCTGGAAGTAGTGCGTTCTACCCAATTGTTTACCACGCACACGCCCGTACCCGCCGGTCACGATAGTTTTTCCGAAAGCCTCCTGCGCGATTACCTGTACGAATACACTTACGCGCTCGATATTTCGTGGGAACGCTTAGTGGCCATTGGCCGCGTTAACCCCACCAACCCCGCCGAACCGTTTTCGGTGAGCCATTTGGCCATTCGGACCTGCCAGGAAGTCAACGGTGTAAGCCGCCTGCACGGCGAAGTGAGCCGCAAGATGTTTGTGGAACTCAACCCCGATTATCACTACTCGGAATCGAACATTGGCCACGTGACCAACAGCGTTCACTTCCCCACGTGGGTAGCCCAAGAGTGGTTGGAATTTTACCGCAAGCAGTTTGGCAAAGGTTTTGAAGACAACCAGGTGGATAAAAAATATTGGGCCAAAATTCACCAGGCACCCGCCACGGATATTATGGCCATTCGGAATAAACTCAAAGCGCGTTTGCTCCACTGGGTACGCGAAAGCCTGAACACCGATTATATGCGCCGGGGCGAAAATCCACGCGCTATTTTTGAAATCACCAATTCACTCCGCGAAGACGCATTGGTGATTGGTTTTGCGCGCCGTTTTGCCACGTACAAACGCGCTACGTTGTTGTTTTCCAACGAAAAACGCCTCGCTGAAATCGTGAACAACACCGATCGCCCCATTATTTTCCTGTTTGCGGGCAAAGCGCACCCGGCCGATAAATTTGGTCAGGAGTTTATCCGCCTCATTTACAATACCACCAAAAATCCGCTGTTCAAGGGCAAAGTGATTTTCCTCGAAAATTACAGCATGGAAATGGCCAAATTGCTGGTGCAAGGCGTAGATATCTGGTTAAACAACCCCACACGCCCGCAGGAAGCCAGCGGCACATCGGGGATGAAAGCCGTGATGAACGGAGTAATGAACTTTTCGGTACTCGACGGTTGGTGGTGCGAAGGTTACCGCCCCGGCGCGGGTTGGGCGTTGCCGGAACACGATACCTATAAAGATACCGCACTCCAGAACGAACTCGACGCGGAAACGATTTACAATATTTTGGAAAATGACATTATCCCGACGTATTACGACCGCGACCAAAATGGTATTTCGGAGCGTTGGGTGAGCCATATCAAAAATACCATTGCCGACATTGCGCCCCAGTTTGTAATGGGCCGTATGCTCGACGATTACCACAATAATTTCTATTCCAAACTGCACGAATCCAGCCAGCGGATTAAAGGGGAGAAACTGAAACACGCGACGGAATTGGTAGCCTGGAAAAACCGCGTGCGCCGCATTTGGGATGCCATCGAGTTGCTCGATTTGCAAACCCCCGATACGTTTAACCATTCACTTCCGTTGGGCCAACGTTTCAAAGCCAGCGTACAACTCAATATTCAGGAGTTGCACAGCGAAGATATTGGCGTTGAACTGGTCTTTTTCCGCCGTAAATCGGAAACAGAACTGGATTTATTAAGCGTACACGCACTCACAGCGGGCAAACAATCCGGCACGGACGTTACGTACACTTGCGACATCGTTCCCACGGAATCCGGCGTATTTGAATACGGTTTCCGGATGTTCCCCAAGCACCCCATGCTGGTGCATCGCCAGGATTTTGGGTTAGTGCGTTGGTTGTAAAGGAATACTATTTTTGAGTTAGTAACACAAAGCCGTCAGTGAAAAACCCATCATTGGGGCATTTCGCTGACGGCTTTTTTTAAAAAAACGGCACCCCACCAAACCACTCCCCACAATTTCCCCGCGTCCTTTTTTGTTTTTTTCGTAAATTCGCCCTTTCATCAACACCATACCCCCAAATACTTTGTTTGCGACGTTAAGATAATATGACACAACCAACCCGTATCCCCGGAAAACTACTATTTAAAACCCTCGAATTTCTTGAACAGGACTACTGGAAAGAGACTGACGAAAACAGTTATTTAATCACCACCTGTTCACAACTTCGGAAAAAACAACTCAAATACTTCGAGCCGGAAGACCTCCGGATTATGATTGGCCAAAACATTAGTTTGGCTTATCTCATCCCTTTGGCCTTACAAACGCTCAACGAAAATATCCTCGTCAGCGGACATTTTTATCCGGGTGATTTGTTATACGTCGTGCTCAAAAGCGACGCTGCCTATTGGAAAAAAGAGCCGGTCAACCACGCCTTTATGTGCGCTATTTTCCAAAACAACCGCCACCGCCTGGAAGAAACCGATACCCTCGAACGTATCCGAAGCGGATGGTTTGAAGCATTTGATGAATTTGCCAAAGTGACCAACGCTTAATTGTACCACCGTACCGGTTGGTCACGCCTCGCCCTTTTTTTAACCGCCCGCGCCCCCGTTAATGCTCCGTTTTTTATTCAGCCCCAACGCGATGCAGCGCCTCTATCCGGGTATCATTGCCGCCTTGTGGATGGGAATGACTCAACACATCCCGTTTTTTTGGGACACTATCCAATTGGCTTCCAAACACGCCCACTTTTTTTACGAAAATCACCTGCAATGGACCGCCCTACCACCCGATATGGACAGCGGACACCCGCCGCTGCTGGGGTACTACCTGGCCGTTTGCTGGACTTTTTTGGTCAAAAGCCTCGCTGTCAGCCATTGGGCGATGTTTCCTTTTTTGGCCGTTTTACTGCACCAAATCGCCCGCGTTGGCGCCGCAATTAGCCCCAAATGGGGTTGGTTACTGGTACCCATCGTGGGTCTTGACCCCGTGTTTTTGGGCCAGGCATCGCTGGTAAGTCCCGATATTTTGGTGCTCACCGGTTTGTTTTTGGGCATTAACGGCCTGAATAATTGCCAATGGCCCCTGTTCATGGCGGGTGGACTACTGTTGTGTACCGCCAGCATGCGCGGCATGATGTGTGCGGCCGCACTGGGCGTTTGGGCGCTGTGGAGCACTCCGGGGCATCTTCAAAGCAAAATAAAAGCCGCCATACCCCTGGTCCCCGGCGCTTTGGCCGGACTGGCATTTCTGGTGTGGCACCACCGGGCGACGGGCTGGACCGGGCATTTTGAAGGCTCCACGTGGGCGGGAGCCTTTGCGCGCGTGGATGCGCGTGGGTTCGTGCGCAACATCGCTATTTTGGGGTGGCGCTGGCTCGACATGAACCGTTTTTGGGTGTGGGGGCTGCTCCTTTTTGTGTCCCTGGGCACCGGGTTACCCGCCTGGTACCGCCGCCACCGGATTTGGATGCAGTTGTTGGTTTGCCTCGTGGTTTTTCTCACCCCGTCGGCGTTGATTTATCAAAATTTATCGGCGCACCGCTATTTTTTACCCATCTTTGCGGCGCTCAACATTTTGGCTTTTTCGGCGATAGAAGCATACTCTTTTTCCCGAAAAAACACCCAACGGGTTGTACTTGCGGGAATGCTTTTGCTCGGTAATTGCTGGACGTATCCGCGTGGGGTTTCGATGGACTGGGACAGTACTTTGGCCCATTTGCCTTACCACCATTTGCGGCAGCAGGCACAAACCTGGCTCGACGATCAGGGGGTGGATTGGGCCACGGTGGGCACCAGTTTTCCCAACCTCAATACCAATGAACATATTTTGCTCAATGGCGACCAACGCATCATGCAACCCGTTGATTTTGAACAAAATACCTGGATAATGACTTCTAATGTACTAAATGACATAGACGAACCGGAGTACGCCGAATTACAAAGTGACTGGCTAATAGTACAGCGTTTTGGCGGTTGGCCGGTATGGATTGAATTGTACAAAAAGCGATAAAAAACAATGCAGATTGAATCAAAATTGCCCCATGTAGGCACCACCATTTTCACCGTCATGTCGGGTTTGGCCCAGGAATGCGGTGCGGTTAACCTCTCGCAGGGCTTCCCCAATTTTGACCCAGATCCGATGCTCCGCCACCTGGTGTTTGAACACATGGAACGCGGGGCCAACCAATACGCACCCATGCCCGGACTGCTGTCGCTGCGCGAACGTATTGCCGAAAAAATAGCCGATACCTACGCCGGGGTTTCGGTGCAACCCGATAGCGAAATTACGGTTACTGCCGGTGCCACTCAGGGCATTTTTTGCGCCATTGCGGCTTTTGTGCGCCCCGACGACGAGGTGATTTTGATTGAACCCTGTTATGATTCGTACCGGCCTTCGGTGGAAACCGTGGGCGGAAAAGCGGTCATTTATACGCTTTCGGCCCCCGATTATAAAATTGACTGGGCCGAAATTGGCCGCATGATTACGCCGCGGACCCGCATGATTTGTACCAATACGCCCTGCAACCCAACGGGCACTATTCTCACCCGCGAAGACATGGATTCGCTGGCGATTATCCTGCGCGGCACCGATATTATCCACCTCAGCGATGAAGTGTACGAACATTTGATTTTTGATGGTCAGGAACACGCCACGGTATTGGCACACCCCGAATTGCGCGAACGCTCGTTGGCCATTTATTCTTTTGGCAAAACGTTTCACAACACCGGTTGGAAAACCGGGTACGTAGTGGCCCCGCCGGTACTCACGACGGAATTCCGGAAAATCCACCAATTCAACGTTTTTAGCGGCAACCACCCGATGCAGGCGGCTTTTGCCGATTATTTGACCGAAAAAACGGTGTACAAAGGGCTTCAAACGTTTTACCAGAACAAACGCGACTTTTTCCGAAAGGCGATGGAAGGCGCGCAATTACGGCCTCTGCCCTGCGCGGGTACGTATTTCCAACTGTACGATTATTCGGGTATTAGCGATGAGCCGGACCTCGAATTTTGCAAACGGATTACCCGCGAATACGGCGTGGCCACCATTCCCGTTTCGGCATTTTTCTCCAACAAACGCGACGATCGGGTCATTCGTGTTTGTTTTGCCAAAACCGAAGATGTGCTACTCGAAGCGGCCCAACGCCTCACCTCCCTCCGTTAGGAGAGGTGAGGCGTTGGGGCACCCCTTGTGGGTGCCCAACTGTGCAGGAATCACGATCTCCAACCCCTCGTAGGTGCCCAACTGTGCAGGACCCTCCACCTCTCCCCCCCAAAGAAATGTCTCCCATTAGCCAAAAGCACACACTCTGCGTTACCCAGCCGGGTATCTGCGTCTGCAAGAGTACCATAACGGCAAAGAAGTTTTATCCACATGCACACATCAGCGTTTCCCCTGTTTCGGGGCTTTTTCCGCACCATCCGTAAGCAAAATCTTTCCAAACGTATCTTTTTGTTCTTTTTATTGAGCGCGTCGGGTGTATTGGCCCAAGCGCAGAACACGCGTTTACAGGTCATCAACATGGCACCGGATTTTGGCAACTGCGATATTTATATCAACGACCAAAAAACCGCCGAATCGGTTACGCCCAATGGCAGCCCCGCCGGTCTCCACTTATTGGCCGGGCACCACAGTTTTGTCGCTACCGAATCCGGCAGCACCTCCATCGCCGAAGGTTTGGCCATTGCAGAAGTGTTGTTACAAGCCGACAAAAACTACCTCCTTATTTTTTACACCTTTGATAATAACGGCGTTGTTATGCCCGCCCTGGCAGTTTGGGAAAACACCGGCGAAACATTAGTAGATTTATCCAAAATAGAAGCCCATTTATTAGGGCTGCACCCGGATCGAAAAAGTTAGGATAAAACCACGCATAGGGTTTGAAATGCAACTTTTTGAAAAAAAAGGCCCTTAAAAGACATTGGTCCGTGGTAAAAAGACATTATTTTGCCATAATTGAACAGCGATGCGTATTATCGCACAACCGCATGGCCAATAAATTACCTTTGTTTTCTAAAAACATTTCGAAGCGACGTGAAAATCCTGATCCGTTTTATCATTTTTGTTGTATTCATTGGGGCAAATAACCCGACCCAAGGGCAAAATTTTACCTTTGACACCAGTACCGAAGGCTGGACCACCAACGCCGACGGCTCCGATCCGGTCTGGGAAAGCACGGGGGGAAATCCCGGCGGATGGATATCGGCGTTCGATATTTCGACGGGCGGCACCTGGCATTGGGTCGCTCCCGATATTGTACTGGGCAATGCCTGCGGTGCTTACGGCATGACGTTGAGTTTTGACATCAAAACCTCAGAGCAGGTGACCAATAACACCAAAGCCGATATTGTTTTACAGGGCGATGGCCTTACCATTGTGTATAACCTGCAATACGATCCGCTAACGGTGTGGACCAATTTTTCTGTTACTATGAAAGAAGACGCGGGCTGGCGTATGAATAACGTCAACGGCCCCATACCTACCAAAGCGCAATTTGTGGGGGTTTTACAAAACTTATCTTCTTTACAAATTCGAGGCGAATATTTACAACAAGCCGAAGATTACGGCGGATTGGACAACGTTATTTTGGGGCAGACGGCCTTTGGTTTTGACTTGGACGAAAATGACAGTACCACCCCACCCAATTCTAAAAATTTTGTTCAGGATTCCTCTTGTTCCGATGGTTCCAAAATTTGTGATCTTGATTTGCAATTGCTCTCCGAATCCGGGATTGATTCCATAGTGGTGCAATTAGTCACGCCCCCCGACGGCAATCAAGAGTTTTTGGTCTTAACGGCTCCGCTATCGGCTGCCGGGCCAACCGTCACGGGTAATGGCACCCGCAAAATGGTGTTTTTACAAAATGGCCAATCCACGCCTTCGTTGTTCCGGCAGGCACTCCAGTCCGTAATTCACCGCGATACGGCGTTCCCAAGTTCGCAGGGCGTGCGGTTGGTACAGGTGACGGTGTACACGATTTGTGGGCCATTGGGCCAGGCCGTTGCCCGAATCCCCTATTTCCCGCCCGCTTCCGCTGGTGAAGATGGCTCCGTAGATTTTTGCCCCGGTGACGCGGCCAGCGACCTCAAAAACTACCTCGGCGGGCAATTCAGCACGTACGGATATTGGGAACCGGCTTTTGCCAACGGCAGTACATTCGACCCGGCGATGGACAGCAACCGGGAATTTTTGTACATTGTGAGCAGCGGATCGGAGCAGTGCCCCAGCGATACTGCCCAGGTTACCGTTCGGGTAGCCACGCCGCTGGGCGATTTGGGGAACGATACTTTGCTTTGCCGCGAAAATTCCCTAAAACTTACTATACCTTTGCAACCGGAATACAGCCAATGGACATGGAGTACCGGTTCCACCTCCACCTCGATCCTGATTACGGCAGCGGGTACTTACGCCGTTACCGTTACTTCGGAAGTGAACAATTGCGTGTTTTCGGATGAAATTACGGTGGATTACGTGAACTGCGAAGAGTGTAAAGTGTACGTTCCCAACGCTTTTTCACCCGATGACGACGGGGACAACGACCGTTTTTTGGGATTTTCCAATTGCCCGTTTTTGACCTATCATTTGCGGGTATTTGATCGCTGGGGCAATCTGGTTTTTGAAACCAATACTCCCGATGGCGATTGGGACGGTGATTTCAGGGGCAAAAGCATGGCTCCCGGAGTGTTCATTTGGCTGTTGGACTACGAAACTGAATTTTTAGGCCAACCCTTGTCCCGCCGTTTACAGGGCGACGTGACCTTGGTAAAATAAACAAAATTTTGATTTACAACCAACTCGTAACGGCCAAAAAAGCCAACTCAAAAAAAATTGCCGTGCTTTTTGACCCCGACAAAATGCGGTTGGGGCGAATGAACCAGGCCGTGGATGCGGCTGTCGAATGCGGCGTTGACTTCTTTTTCATCGGCGGAAGCCTGATCGTCAACAATATGCTGGACGAGGTCCTCAGTGCCGTAAAAGAGCGCTCGGATATCCCGATGGTGTTGTTCCCCGGTAATTCATTCCAATTGAGTTACCGCGCCGATGCCATTTTGTTTTTATCGCTCATTAGTGGTCGCAACCCCGAGTTACTCATTGGCCAGCACGTGATTGCCGCCCCTTTTCTCAAAATGTCGCCCCTCGAAATCATCGCCACGGGTTATATGCTCATTGATGGCGGGGTGCAAACCTCCGTGCAATACATGTCCAACACCTACCCTATCCCGGCCCACAAAGCCGATATTGCGGTGTGTACGGCGGTAGCCGGTGAAATGTTGGGCCTCAAAACCATTTATATGGACGCGGGTTCGGGGGCTAAAACGCCCATTTCCACCGAAATGATCGAAGCCGTTAGCGGGGCCGTTCAGGTTCCACTGATTGTGGGTGGTGGCATTCGTACCCCGGAAAAAGTAGCGGCCAATTACCGCGCCGGCGCCGATGTGGTGGTGGTGGGCAACGCCATTGAAACCGATCCCGGCCTCATCCGGGAAATGGCTGCCGCCCGGTAAAACAACTCATTTTTTATTCGAAAACGTTCTGTATCATGTACTTTAAACATAAACGAATCTGGATTACCGGTGCCTCATCCGGCATGGGAGAAGCCCTCAGTAAAGCAATGGCGGCCCAGGGTGCCCACCTTATTATTTCGGCCCGGAATGAACGCGAACTGCAAAGGGTAGCCGCCGAATGTGCCGCCGCCGGAGCCGCATCGGTGCTGGTGCAGCCCTTAGACCTGGCCGATACGGCGTCACTGCCGGCGATTGCCAAACAAGTCATTCAGCAAATTGGCAAACTGGATATTTTGATCAATAACGGCGGTATTTCGCAACGTTCTTTGGCCAAAGAAACCAGCATTGAGGTAGATCAGCGGCTTATGAACGTGAATTATATTGGAACAGTGGCGCTCACCAAAGCGGTATTGCCATCCATGTTATTGCACCAATTG
>Ga0075154_10000909_pt1 | contig 22748 bp, 18 predicted proteins | sample JI71714BDNA_FD_70965 | JGI IMG/M metagenome (GOLD analysis project Ga0075154, IMG submission 70965) | Wastewater effluent complex algal communities from Wisconsin, to seasonally profile nutrient transformation and Carbon sequestration -... | ecosystem: Engineered > WWTP > Effluent > Algae...
ACGGTTTACCAAGAAGATATTCACTCAATCAACTTTGCTGATGAAATTGAAATGGCTGTTGCACAAAAAGACTATCGCAAAGCCACCCGGCTATTTTATTTAAAAGCCCTAAAACTCATGTCAGATGATGGTATGATTGATTGGCAACTGAATAAAACCAACGAGGATTACCGGCGTGAAATAAAATCCCAGGCCATACGGGATGAATTTGACTATTTATCGCTGGCTTTTGAATATGTTTGGTATGGTGAGTTTCAACCTTCGGAAGAACTTTTTTTGCAAACCTTTGAAAAGTTCAGGGCTTTTAACCGTCGTTTCACCCAAGAACCCCAGAAGGCATGAAACGTGAAAAAGCATACTTGATTTTACCGGTGGTTCTGTTGCTGCTCTTTATCGGTTTGTTGGTATCGCAGCCCGAAAAAATTTCCTGGAAACCTACTTTTTCTAAAAAGGATACTTCGCCTTTTTCATCAAAAGCCGTTTTTGAACTTCTTTCGGGCGTTTTTCCCGAACAAGAAATTAAACCGGTATATGTGCCGGCCTATGAATTATTAAATACGTCCGAAATTAAAGAGAATAGCTCAGGTGGCAGCAATTACATACTGGTAAATAAATCGGCTGAATTTAATAAATTTGATACGGAAGCCATTCTCAATTTTGCGGATGAGGGAAACCATGTGTTTATAGCCGCCGAATCCATCATGGGGCCTTTAGCCGATTCAATCGGTTTGCTTACCCAGTTTGGTTATGGAGAGGGCGACAAATTATTTACGCCTTCGGGCGAAAACGTATTACATTTTACCGAAAAGCAATTAAAAACTGATTCTGGATTTAAATTCCGCCCCAATGAGGCAGATTATTTTATTTTTTTATCTGATACAGTTAAAGATGTTGAAGTTTTGGCTGTCAATGCATCCGGATTACCGGTTTTTGTAGAGAAAAAATGGGGGAATGGTTATATTTATTTGAGCAGTGTTCCGCTGGCTTTTACCAATTATTATTTACTTCCTTCAAATAACCACGGGTTTATTAGCCGTTGTATGGCGTACTTACCCATTGCCCCGGTTTTTTGGGATGAATATTACAAAGTAGGCCGTTTAAACGCTGGCACACCCATCCGGGTAATTTTGCAGAGTCCGGCCCTTAAATTGGCTTGGATTTTATTGCTTACCCTGATTTTAATTTTCATGGTTTTTCAAAGTAAACGCCGGCAACGAATCATTCCGGTTATTTTACCCTATGAAAATTCTACACTCAATTATGTGGGAACGGTGGCCCGGCTTTATTTTAAGCGGGGTGACCATGCTTCGCTTGCCAAGAAAAAGGTACTTTATTTCAAAGAAAAGATAAAATTACGTTATCAGATTCAAATAGAAACCGGCGATAAAAAAAGTGCCGAACTACTGAGTGCGCGTTCGGGTGTAAACCTGAGTTTGGTTGAAGAATTATATCGCATGCTCATGGTGGCCCAAACCAGTTCCGCCTATTCAGAAAAAGAACTTAAATCATTAAATCATACCATAGAATTGTTCTGGCAACAGGCAAAATTATAACATTAAAACAGCAAAGTATGGAATCAACTGTAAATAGCAATCTCGAAAATGAATTTCACAGCCGCATTGACCTCAGCGGACTTAAAAACGGGGCTGACCGGATCCGGGCCGAGATCGGAAAAATCATCGTGGGCCAACAGGACGTGGTTGATTTACTCATCATTGCGCTGCTTAGCGACGGACACGTGTTAATTGAAGGTGTTCCGGGCGTGGCCAAAACCTTAACGGCTAAGCTTACGGCCAAAACCCTTTCCGTAGGTTTTTCGAGGATACAGTTTACCCCCGATTTAATGCCTTCTGATATTATTGGGTCATCTATTTTCAATATAAAAACACAAGAATTTGAATTTAAACGGGGTCCCGTTTTTTCCAACATTGTTTTGTGTGATGAAATTAACCGTGCGCCGGCCAAAACGCAGGCGGCCTTGTTTGAGTGTATGCAGGAAAATCAGGTTACTGTTGATGGCGCGGTTCATGCGCTTATGCCGCCATTTATGGTTTTGGCCACCCAAAATCCGATAGAGCAGGAGGGTACATACCGTTTGCCGGAGGCCCAGCTTGACCGGTTTTTGTTTAAGGTGCTGGTGAATTATCCTTCCCTCGAAGATGAGTTTAAAATCATAAGTGAATTTCAGCGTCTGGGCGGTGATTTGTCACCCTCGCAGATTAATCCGGTACTCAGTGCGGTTGAATTGGCCGAATATCGTAAAAAAGTAAGGGAAGTTCATGCCGAAGATAAGCTGATGGAATACATTGCCCGAATCGTTCATCAAACCCGTAATAACCGAAATTTGATTCTGGGCGCTTCACCCCGTGCATCTTTGGCTATTTTGGCCGGATCCAAGGCAAAAGCAGCCATCAGCGGCCGTGATTTTATAACACCCGAAGACATTAAATATATTGCCCTTCCGGTATTGCGTCACCGCATCCAACTCACGCCCGAAAGCGAGATGGAAGGTGGAAGTCCGGAACGCGCCGTAGCTGAAATTTTGAGCATGATTGAGGTGCCGAGGTAATTTTTATTCCAGTACCTGTTTTAAAAAAGTATAAATCTGAACCATTCCGCTGTAGTTAATGGTTTCGGGATCATCGCTTGTTTTATGGTAATCGCTGTGTAAACCGGTTGTAAAGCTTAAGCAGGGTATTCCGCGGCTAAGAAATGCACGGGTATCCAGTTCCATGAGGCGGGTGCTGTCTTTTTCATGAAAGTTAACCGAAAAAGCTTCGCTTGCAAGAGGAGTGAAGTCGTTTTTATTCATGCTTCCATAACAGTGAAGTTGTGGCTGAACGGGATTTAAACGCCCGAGCATATCAAAATTAAATACGAGGGAAACCGGCTTATTTTTTAAGATGAGCGCTGCAAATTGAGTTGAGCCAAAAAGGCCTTCTTCATGGCCGGAATAGAATACATAAATGTAGTTATATTTTTTTTGTTCTTTTAAATGAGCCATAAGTGCAATGAGCATAGCCACGCCTGAAGCATTATCATCAGCTCCGTTGTGAACTTCTGTTTTTCCTATGCTTTTGGATAGCTGTCCGCCCATGCCGATATGGTCTATATGGGCTCCAATGAGTATTGTTTTTTGGGCTTTGTTATATTGGGTAAAATATAGATTTTGACTTTTTACTAATTTGCCGTTTCGGGTGTTGAAACTAAATTTTTGTTTTTTGAAACGATATCCGGTTTCCTTTTGTACTATGGCCAGCGCTTTTTTTTCAGCATCCGAACCAGCTTCCCGTCCCTGAAGGCTATCGCTGGCCAGCGAATAGATTAGCTTTTTAAAATAGGCTTCATGTATGGTTTGCGCATGAATTTGCATGCACAAAAGCGAAAAAAGGATGGCCGATAGATATTTCATAAAAAACGGGGTGCCTAAATGGGCACCCCGTGAAGATAATTAAATTGAAAATAGAATCGGTATTTGATTCACTTTCGGGTTTTGTTTATTTTGCGCCTTCGGCTTTTGGTTTTGGCTGAAGGTGTGCAGGGATTTTACCAAATTGAATTTGGGTTCCATCCCACCACATGCCCATTCCGGAGCCGTCAAGGTTACCATCGCTGAATAATACCTGCTGTACATTTTTCTCAAAATCAGGAGCAGATACCATACGAGTGGCTTCTTCCATGCGGTTATCGATACGGGTAGCCACGGCAATCCATGAAATGTTTACGGTAGCATTTCCGTTAGCCAGTTCTTTAAGCGTAAAGCCATTTTTATCAATTGATTCAATGTACACACCGTTGCATTGTCCGTTTGGTGTAACGGTAACTACCGGTGTTTCGCCGAATAAAGCTTTTGTACTTTCATCAAATGCTACATATACGGTTCCGTTTTCCATACGGGCCATGCCTTTGGTATAAATGGTTGCTTCGGCAGCGGTTACGTTATAAACCGGGGTAACTGTTTCGGCAGTTTTAACCAGTTCAATGTGTTTACCGCGGGTGTATACATTTCCAATATTATATGCGGCAAAAAGTTCACCCGCATTTAACTGGCCAAATACTTCACCTTTATTAAATGAACCAGCCATGGTGCCGAATGAACCGGCACCTACACCCGCAGCACCATTTGTATTCAAGTATCCGCCTCCACTGGCGTAACCGGAGCTTCCATAAACACCATAGTTTAATGATCCGCTGGATCTGTACCCAAGCGATCCCCAATATAATCCGTTTACATCAGCACCTAAGGTACCTCCTGTGCGAGAATAGTCATTGTAGCTGTATCCTGCTACACCAAAAGTGTATACATCTCCCCAAAAATTAAATCCTTTAATTGCATTATTAGTAGCTATTTGGCTATAATTGGTTCCATCATTTCCTGAATCCCTTGTCCGGTAACCATAAATAGTTGCCTGCCCATCGCCATCAGCTGTAAGTTGTGAATCATACGTGTATAACCTGTATAAGTTACTTGGAGCAATGTTAATGGAGACTGCTGTCCCATTATCTTGAATTTGTGAGTTTCCGCCGGCTGTTGCACCCGTAAATTTAACAACATAGTTTGTAGTACCGGAAAACGTTCCGGGTCCGGCAGGGCCAATTGGTCCAGCAGGGCCGGTAGCTCCAGTAGCCCCAGTTGCTCCAACCGGTCCGGCTGGTCCTGTTAGTCCGGTAGGTCCGATTGGCCCTGTAGCACCCGTTGCACCGGCAGGTCCAGTGGCGCCAGTTGCTCCGGCTGGTCCTGTTAATCCAATTGGTCCTTGCGGCCCGGTTGGCCCAACCAACGCAACTCCGGCCGGCCATGTACCACCAGCTTTTGGTCCAAATAAGGTATTTGAAGTGGTATTGATGTAAAAATCGCCATTCACTCCAGTTCCGGCGGTTGGATTGGCAGCACCTGATAAAACGGTTCTGCCATCAGCACCCGCAGGTCCGGTTAAACCGGTGGGGCCTGCTGGTCCGGCCGGGCCCGTTGCACCGGTTAATCCGATTGGGCCTTGTGGTCCGGTAGCTCCTACTGCACCCGCAGGTCCTACTGGTCCGGTTGCACCGGTTAATCCGATTGGGCCTTGAGGTCCTGTTGCTCCTGCTGCACCCGTGGGTCCTACTGGTCCGGTTGCACCGGTTAATCCGATAGGGCCTTGTGGTCCTGTTGCACCCGCGGGTCCTACTGGTCCGGTTGCACCGGTTAATCCAATAGGGCCTTGTGGTCCAACTGCACCATCATTTCCTATGGGTCCCTGTGGTCCAACAGCACCATCGTTGCCTGCCGGTCCCTGGGGTCCTGCCGGTCCTTGTGGTCCAACTGGTCCGGGTGTACCTGAAGTTTCGGCATATAATGCATAGGGAACACTCATTAACTGACTGGTTCCGGAAATGGTGTAATTTGTTCCTCCGCTTGGGTCAGTTTCGGTTTTAATGAAGTAAGGTCCGTCAGCCCAATCAATAGAGGCAAAACTACCGGAAACCGCCGTTCCTCCGCCTATTTGAAAAGTAGCCAACCCATTTGAATTGGTAGTTGGCTGGTGGGTTTCAACAAAAACGGCAGTACCGCTTGCCGAGCCCTGCAAAATAGAGATGCGTGTGCCAACGGCCGTGTTTGCTACCAGGTTATTGCTGTTGTTTCTAATTACAGCCTGATAGCTCATTTTTTGAGGAGCCTGGGCATAGGAAACATATCCTATGAATAATGCTCCTGCTAATAGTAATATCTTTTTCATAAATTAATGTGCTTGATTTTTTAATACTTTGAAAATTTTATAATCCTTTTTGGCATCGCTTACTTTGACTAAATAAGTTGCGTTCGCCAATTCTTCCATGGAAATGAAGGTGTCCGTGGAATAGATACTTCCGGTTTTCAGCAGTTTCCCGTTCATGTCATAAATACGGTAACTTAAGTCATTTGTAGGAAGCCCTTCAACCCGAAGTGTGATGTAATCTACCGAAGGATTCGGGAAAAGATTGAACTCAAACTGCGACTCGGGTTCATCAATGCTTACACTCCAAATTTCGTAAGGTTGCTGAATACCTTGGGTAATGGTGCCGGCCGATGAACTCAATGTTTCGTATTCAATCTGACCGATGGTATAACTTACGCTGCCTCCCGAACCGCTTACATCAGCACCGGAGGCAACCGTATTGTTTTGGGCCATCAGGGGGCCTGCGAATAGTATGGGTACGAAAGCACCCAAAATCATGAGCATTTTGTTTTTCATTTTTTATTAAGGGATTAGGTCCAAAACGGACCGGTGAATAATACGAAGTGAAGTTTTAACTGTTAAAGGTTTAGTAAATGAGGTAATTATATCTAATACGAATCTATGTAATCTGTTTTAATAAAACAAACTTTCTCCAAAAATTAACAATTCATGTTTATAAAATAATCTGGTGATTGCTTTTTTAGTCACGGATGACCATAAACACACCCACAAAAATTAAAACAGAACAGATTACCAATTCAAGGGTAAGACTGTCTTTGCCAAGAAATATGGCCAATAAAGTTGCCGTTACGGGTTGAACGTAAACATAAATGGATACCTGTGAAGGGCTCAGTTTGGTTAAGGCAAAAATGCTAAACAGATACGCAATAAACGTAACACCGATAACCGTAAAAGCCAAGGCGCCCCATACAAATGGAGTAAAAGATTCCCAGTTGATTTCCGTAAACTGTGCATATCCGAAAGGGGTTACAAAAAACCAACCCATCATGAAATTAACGGTAATAACGGTAAGGGGTTTGTATTTTTTCATCAGGGGTTTCGCAGCTACCAAGTAAATAGCATACGAGAGGGCATTGATGAGTATGAACGTATTTCCCAACCGTGTATGATCGTCAAAACTCAGTGCACCCCTCGAGAATAGGATAAGGGCAATGGCTCCGGTAGCCCCCAGCAGAATACCTATTATTTTTCTGCTCGTCAGTTTTTCTTTTAGCACCAATACTGAAACCAAGAGCGTAAGAATTGGGTTGGAGGTGAATATAACAGACGCATTGATGGGTGTGGTATAATTCAACCCTTCGTAAAAAAGAAGCTGGTTTACGGTTACGCCGGTAATAGCACATATTACAAACCTTGGAATATCTGCCCGCTGAATGCGTTCACGGGTAATTGAAAAAAATAACAAACCAAACAAAACGGCCGTGCAGGTAACCCGTATAAAAATAAAAGCCGAGGGTCCCACGTACGCCGGCATTACTTCTTTGGCCACCAAAAAATTAATGCCATACAGTAAATTTACGATCAACAGGGCGGCGTGGGCCAGGTATTTATTCTGAAGTATCGACTGCATAAATTCTATATTAAAAACCGCCGGCCGTATCATCCCCACGGGGATCCGGAGCCGCTTCTATTTTTCCGTCTTCCTCTATACGGATACAATCAGCCCTGCCGATATAGCCTCTTTGTTTCAATGTATATCCGATTCGTAGAAGTTCTTCTTTCATTTCGGGAGTAAAGGCATTTTCTTCGTGATATATAACATCGGGCAGCCATTGGTGATGGAAACGGATAACCGATACGGCTTCATTCATACTCATACCTTGGTCAATCACGTTGATGATAAGCCTGAAAACCGTTGTGATGATGGTGCTTCCACCGGGTGTTCCGAGCAACATAAATAATTTGCCCTCACGTTCAACAATCGTGGGTGTCATGGAGCTGAGCATGCGTTTATTGGGCGCAATGGCATTCACGTCCATTCCCGTTAATCCATATAAATTAGCCAGTCCGGGTTTGCTGCTGAAATCATCCATTTCATTGTTCAATAAAAAGCCGGCACCGCTTACGAATATTTTCGAACCATAATGGTCATTGATGGTAGTGGTGAGTGATACGGCATTTCCGTATGTATCAACAATTGAGAAATGGGTAGTGTATTCTTTTTCTTTTACCTCAAAATGGCCGGGTAAAATACTTTCGGATGTATTGGGTTTAAAGGTCCGGCTGATTAGGCTCACTCTGTCTTGGATGTATTTTTCGCTCAGTAAACTGTCAACCGGGATACGGTAAAAATCCGGATCTCCCGAAAATTTGGCCCGGTCGGCATAGGCCAGACGTTGTATTTCGGTGCTGAAAAAAATATCATCCAATGATTTGTGGGCAAAATTTCCGAAATCTATTTTTTCGGCGGCTTTCAGCATTTGGAGCAGGGCAATTCCACCGCCGGATGGGGGAGGAGCCGTAATTATGGTATGGCCTTTATAATCTGCGATAAGCGGATTCCTCCAAACCGGTTTGTACCTTTTTAAATCATCCAAACTGATCAGTCCTTTTCCACGCTTCATCTCGGCAATGATGAGTTTTGCCGTTTCTCCTTCATAGAAGCCGGCAGGGCCATATAGTTGAATGCTTGTGAGTACTTTGGCCAGGTCTTTTTGGATGAGGATATCACCCGCTTTCCAGGCCGTTTGTTTTTGAAGATAAGAATTTGTGGGATTTCTTTTTTTGAAGATTGCCGCACAGGAATTAAAATCATCGGCTTGGAGTTGGGTAATCGGAAATCCGTTTTCGGCGAGCCGGATGGCATAAACAATCAAGTTTTCGGGCCTTTGGGTACCATATTTTGCCTGAAGTTCATATATGCCGGCCACACTTCCTGGTACGCCGGCAGCTGCATGGGTATCGGTACTTTTTCCTTTTACCGGATTTCCTTTTTTATCCAGAAACATGTTGCGTTTGGCTTTGGCCGGCGCTGTTTCCCTGAAATCCAAGAAATTGCTTGATCCTTGATTATCACGCCAAAGCGCAAATCCGCCGCCTCCCAAATTGCCTGCCGATGGATAAACCACAGCCAGTGCAAAGTGAACGGCAAAGGCAGCATCGGCCGCGTTCCCACCGTTTTTGAGTACTTCCTCGCCCACTTTTGCAGCTTCCGGATGGGCACAAACCACGGCCGCACGGGTGAACTGCCTTCCTTTAGGAAACTGGGCTATTGCTTGACTGCCCGTACTTATAAGTAATACTATAAGAGTGAGGAATCGCAGATTATTCATCAGTATTTGATACATACGTTTTTGGGCTCGGTAAAGAATCGCATCACTTCTTGTCCTCCTTCCCTGCCAACACCGGAGTCTTTTACTCCGCCAAAAGGGGTGCGTAAATCACGCAGCATCCAGCAGTTAACCCATACAATGCCGCATTCCAGTTTTTCGGCCATGCGGTGGGCACATTTCAAATTTTCGGTCCAAACCATGGCAGCCAGTCCGTAGCGGCCGTGGTTGGCAAATTCCAGTGCCTGTTCTTCATTTTCAAAAGGGATGATGGTCACCACCGGGCCGAAAATTTCTTCCGAGGCGGCCCGGCAAACATGATTTAAATCTAAAATTACAGTGGGTTCATGATACCAGCCTGCAGCAAATTCGCCGCTTGCATGAATGCGTTTTCCGCCACAGGCAATCCGGCCGCCCTCAGACTGGGCAAGTGCCACATAGTATTCAATTTTTTCGAGGTGGGCTTGGGAAACTACGGCACCCAGGAAGTTGGTTTCATCGGCCGGATTTCCCGTTTTTAGGGATTTAACCTTGGCCACAAACGCTTCGGTGAATTGATCGTAGATTGATTTTTCAACAAATATTCGGCTCCCGCAAAGGCAAATCTGGCCCTGATTGGTGAAAGCTGCTCTTACGGATGTTTCAACGGCATCATCCAGGTTACAGTCGGCAAAAACCAGATTGGGGTTTTTGCCGCCCAGTTCCAGTGACAGTTTTTTGAACATGGGTGCGGCAATACGCGCTATTTCTGCTCCTGTGGCCGTACCTCCGGTGAAGGAAATGGCTTTAATTTTTGGATGTTCGATGATGGCTTTACCGGCCCTATGTCCGTATCCGTTTACAATATTCAGCACACCGGGTGGAAGTCCGGCTTTTTGGCAAATTTCGGCCAGCAGAAAAGCCGTGTAGGGCGTAACTTCGCTGGGTTTGGCTACTACCGTATTTCCCGCGGCAAGGGCCGGGGCAATTTTCCAGGTGAATAAATAGAGCGGAAGGTTCCAGGGTGAAATACAGCCTACCACTCCGATGGGTCTGCGCAGCGTGTAATTGATGGCTTCTCCTTCCATGTAGTGTGATTCGGACGAAAATTGCATGGCGGCGGTAGCGAAGAAACGAAAATTGGCCGCAGCCCGGTAAATGTCAACTTTCCGGGTGAGCCAAACCGGCTTGCCCGTATCGCGAGATTCAGCTTGAGCAAAGCGTTCATGTTCAGACTCAATCAGTGAAGCAATCCGTTCCAGTATCTTGAAACGATCTTCGGCTTTTACGTTTTTCCAGGTTTGGAAGGCTTTTTCCGCTGCACGGTAAGCCTCATCCACGTCTAAAGCGGATGAATCAGGCAAATTGGCAAACTGAATGCCCTTCGCGGGCTCAAAAACCGCGAAATGCATCCCTTCTTTGGCGTTAACCAGTTCACCGTTTATGTAGTTTTTTAATTCAATCATGTTTAAAACAGAAAGTTCAAAGGTAGTTTTTTGCCTATTCGAAGCTGAAAATGGCTCCAAGTTTTCAAATTTAGTTCTGTTTTTGGTTCTGTTTGTTTAATTATTTTTGGGCGTATTGGGGGTAAAGAATTAACAGAAATATGGCGAATCCTATTTTGTGAATTCCTGAATGAGCTATGTAAACTGAGTGTTAAGAAAGCGTGGTGCATTTTTTGAAAAAGTTCTTAAAATAATTTCTGAAACTCTTGTTTTTCAGTGTGATTATACTCATCTTTGGAAATTAATTTTATATTAACTCCATGAAAAGAGTTTTACAAATTGTTGCCTTTTCTCTGCTTGGCTTGTATTCATCAAAAATTGATGCCCAAGTACTTATTAATGAGTACTGCGGGGCAAACGTTTCTGTAAACGTTGATAATTTTGGAGACAATTCAGATTGGGTTGAACTTTACAATGCAGGTGCTGCGCCGGTAAATTTGGCGGGTTATTGGATGAGTGATAAGCTCAATAATATTCAAAAGTGGCAGATGCCTGCTATTAACCTGAATGCCGGACAGCGTGTAATTATTTGGTGTTCCGGAAGAGATATTGCCACCGGGCCTTATCACACCAATTTTAATCTTACGCAAAGTGAGGGTAGTGACCACATCATTCTGGCCGATCCTGCCGGGGTGATTCTGGACTCAACCAATGTGCGTCGCTGCCTTCAAAACCATTCAAGAGGGCGTACGCCAGACGGCGCTGCCACTTGGGGCGTGTTTACCAATCCTACGCCTAATGCGGCAAACAATGCTGCTGTGGCCTATGCAGACCGCCCCAACATGAGCATTGCCGGAGGTATATATCCCGGTGCGCAAAACGTCACCTTATCTACGGTTGATCCCACACTTACCATTCGGTACACCACAAATGGTTCAACGCCTACCGCGGCATCAACACTTTACACCGGGCCTATTCCCATTAATAATACTACCGTTTTAAGGGCACGGGCCTTTAGTGCCAATCCGGCCATTATTCCCGGTTTTGTTGAAGCACATACATATTTAATAGGAGTAAGCCATACTTTGCCCATTGTTTCACTTTGGGGTAATAATGATCTTAATCAGTTGTTTAACGGTACACAAAATGAACCAGAAACCGGCATGGAGTATTTTAACGCCAATGGCACACTCCGCGAAAAGGTTTACGGAAACAGCAATAAACACGGAAACGATTCTTGGGCTTATGCCCAGCGCGGTATAGATTTTATCATCCGCGACAAATTTGGATATGCAGCCGAAATTGATGACCAAATTTTTGCCATCCGTAACCGGGATAAGTTTGACCGTATCATGTTTAAACCAGGCGCCAACGATAATTATCCGTTTGAAAACGGCGGTGCATATATTCGTGATGCCTACGTACATACTTTATCGTTAATCGGAGGACTTGATTTAGATGCCCGGACCTCTGAATCCGTAGTGGTTTATAAAAACGGTCAGTATTGGGGTCTTTATGAAATCCGTGAAAAAGTAGATGACAAAGATTTTATTGAGCATTACTATGGTATTGAAGAACAGAATATCCAATTCCTGAAAACATGGGGCGGAACCTGGTCTGAATACGGGGGAGGACAATCCCAGACTGATTGGAATACCTTGCGTACGTTCATCCTGAACAATGATATGGGCAATGCGGCCAATTTTGCCAACGTTGATGCCCAATTGAACTGGAGAAGTTTGGTTGATTATTTCTGTATCAACTCCTATACGGTTTGTACCGACTGGTTAAACTGGAATACTGCCTGGTGGAGGGGTATCAATACTCCGGCGAATAACCCACGCGCCAAATGGAGTTATGCCCTCTGGGATATGGATGCCACTTTTGGTCATTACATCAACTACACCGGCGTACCTCAAACCGGTCCTAATGCCGATCCATGTAATGCCGAAGCACTGCCTAATCCGGGCGGTCAGGGACATACTCAAATTCTGACTAAACTCATTGAAGAAAATGATGAGGTTTACCAATATTATGTTTCCCGGTATATTGACTTGGGCAATACAACCTTCAGCTGCGATTACATGCTGGCCGTTTTGGATAGCATGCTGGCCGTAATTGCTCCCGAAATGCCCGGACAGATTGCCCGTTGGGGTGGAAACATAGGTACTTATCAAAACAATGTACTCCAACTTCGTAATTTTATCGAAGCCCGTTGTGTGGAAATTGAAGACGGACTGGTGGATTGTTACGATGTGGAAGGACCTTATCCTACCGTTTTTACGGTTGAACCCATTGGTGGAGGTACTTTACAGGTGAATTCATTGTTTCCTACGGCTTATCCTTTTGCCGGCACGTATTATGGTAATATTGACATCATCACCAATGCTTTTGCCAACCCCGGTTATGTGTTCGATTATTGGGAAACGGCTTCCGGAACTTCTACCATAACGCCGGATATTTTATTGCCCAATACCATTTCAAGAGTAACGGCTCCGGATACAATTATTGCCCATTTTGTATTGGAAACTCCACCGGAGTTTGATTTAACGGTTCAGGTTAGTCCGGCCTTATCCGGAAACGTAAACGTAGCCGGATTTACACCGCCCGCCTACCCTTGGACAGGTACTTACTTCGCAAATACCAATTTGGCAATTAATGCCACGCCGGTTGCGGGTTACGAATTTGATCACTGGGAAGTTACCAACGGTCATACCATTCTTCCGGATGATAGCACTGCGCTTGCCAATTTTGATTTTGATACAACGGCTACCCTTACGGCATTTTTCCGTCTGATTCCGGTGATTGAGCCGCCTGCTCCGGCCAAATATGATTTGGTTGTAAATGTGGTGCCTCCCGGAAGCGGAAAAGTAGATTTGAACAGCTTCCTCATTAATGTGTATCCCTACACGGCACTGCTTGATTCCAATTCTGTAGTTACGGCTGAGGCATTGCCCGAAAACGGATACCAGTTCACCAACTGGACCATCAATAACCATTCACTCAATCCGAATGATAATGCTTCGTATGTAAGTTTCAAAATCATGGAACCGGATACCTTAACGGCTTATTTTGAAGAAATGCCGGAAGAAATCCGTCCGGATCCACTGGTATGGGTGCCTTCATCTTTTACGCCCAATGATGACTTTGCCAATGAAGTATTCCGGGTAATTACCAACACGGATGTTACCGGAGGCGAGTTCTTCATTTTTGACCGCTGGGGCGAATTAATTTTTGCAACCCAGGATTTAAGCGAAGGCTGGGATGGCCGTATGAAGGGTAAAATTGTACCCCAGGGTGTTTACAATTACGTATTGCGATATACGTATCTGCCTGCAAAAACCGGCTCTCAAACTGGTTCAATCTTGCTGATCCGTTAAAAATATCAACTTTATATCCCGAAAGGAAGGTAAATTGCGTTTACCTTCCTTTCTTTGTTTTAGGTATGGGACGTTTTCTATCGTTAAGAAATATAATCATCATTATGGCCGTAGCCTTAACGCTGCTCACGGCCATGCAGGTTTACCTGCTCAGCGGTGCTTATATTGGCGAAAACGAACGGTTTGAGCAGTCGGTTAAAGAAGCATTGATCAATGTAAAATACCGGGTTGAACGGAATCATATCGAGCAGCAGCTCAACAAACGCATCAATATGGATGCCCTTCAGCGCGACATCATTAACAGCCTTGATTCCATTCAGTCTGGATTTAATGCGCCCAGGAATGAATCGCCTTTCTGGCCCGACAGCGCCCTGGTTAATGCCCCGGGCTTATATGATGATTTGCAAGGCAATACTTCCGAAACACCGGGCATGTCGCAGGAAACACCCGGAAGGATTATTGAACGTTTTGACGGAAACGTTGAAATGCTGGAACAAAATCCGGATCAACTTAAATCCATTTTTAAAGATTTACTTTTCGGATACCTCTCCTATAATAACCGTGACCTAAACATTGGCCTGATCGATACCGCCCTGCGTGAAGAGTTGGCTTTGCGCGGAATCAATACCCAGTTTGAGTTTGGTATTTACAACAGCTTCAATAACAGTTTCCGCTACGCACAAACTACCAATAGCTCGGTTTATATTTATTCGGGTTATCAGATTCCGCTTTATTATATCGGCTTGCGGAATGCAATCATGCTTTCGGTGAATTTCCCGAATAAAACCCAGTACATTCTGTACAACATATTTTTTCTATTGGTTTCTACCTTCTTCGTGATTCTGGTTATTGTAGGATTGTTCGTTTATTCCATCCGCATAATATACAAGCAGCGCAGGCTTTCGGAAATGAAGAACGACCTAATCAATAACATTACGCATGAACTAAAAACACCAATTTCAATTATTTCATTAGCCTGCCAGGCTTTGGATGATGAAGATATGGCCAAAATTGAGGGAATCCGGAATAATTATCTGAACGTGATTGCCCAGGAAAATAAGCGATTGGGAAGTTTGGTGGAGAATATTTTGCAATCGGCCGTATTGGAAAAAGGAGATCTTAAACTCAATTTTGAAACCCTCAGCGTTCACGACGTAATTGAAACCGCCGTAGAGAGTTTATCCATGCGTATGGATAAACAAAAAATAAAACTGGTACTGGAGCTGAATGCTGCTTCACCCTATATCATGGCCGATGAAACCCATTTTACCAATATGGTTTTTAATTTAATAGATAACGCCATCAAATACAGTAAACCCAATCACCCCAATCCTTTGCTGCACATTAGTACTTCATTGAAAGACAACTACTTTTACCTTACGGTAGAAGATGACGGTATTGGCATAAGCAAAGAAGACCAGAAAAAAATATTTGATAAACTATACCGGGTGAGCACCGGTAACGTTCATAATGTGAAGGGCTACGGTTTAGGGCTGAATTATGTAAAATCCATCGTAACCCATCATAAAGGAGAAATAACGGTAAAAAGTGATTTGGGAAAAGGAACCCGTTTTATCGTAAAAATCCCCGTACAGCAGTAAGAAAATACTATCTTAGTACTTTATTTGTATATGAAAACAGAAACACCACACATTCTTTTAGCAGAAGACGAGATCAATCTGGGCAGCCTATTGCGTGATTATCTTAATGCAAAAGGCTTTGATACTAAGCTTTGTGAAGACGGTCAGACAGCGTTTGATACCTTTACGAGCGGTCGTTTTGACCTGTGTATTTTAGATGTGATGATGCCTGTTAAGGACGGCTTCACATTGGCCAAGGAAATTCGGATGGCTGATAAAAACGTGCCTATTATTTTCCTTACCGCCAAAGCCATGCCCGATGATAAAATTGAAGGTTTTCAGGCCGGTGCCGATGATTATATGACCAAGCCTTTCAATATGGAAGAGCTTCTGCTTCGTATCCGTGCCATTTTGAAACGCTCATCATTCAATGCCATTGAACAGGCCGAAGAAGGAATTTTTGCCCTCGGAAAATATACCTTTGATTCGCTCAAACAAACCTTACTCATGGACGGACAGGAAGGCAAAAAACTCACTTCAAAAGAATCGGAGCTTCTCCGCCTGCTTTGCGAAAGTGCCAACCGGGTATTAGACCGTAACTATGCGCTGAAAGCCATTTGGCATGATGATTCGTATTTCAATGCCCGGAGTATGGATGTTTACATCACCAAACTCCGCAAATACCTGAAAGAAGATCCTGAAATTGAAATCCTCAATATTCACGGAAAAGGTTTCAAACTGCTGGTACCCGGAGCCGGTCCTGAATTATAAATTCGGGGTTCTTCCGCCATCCACCGGGATATTGATTCCCGTGATATAGGCAGCCTGTTCCGAAGCTAAAAACACGGCTGCTGCGGCAACTTCTTCTGGTTTGGCAAAGCGCGCAGCCGGTACTTCCCCTTTCATTTCATTGGCAATTTCTTGCTCTGTTTTGCCTGTTTTTTCAGCTTTATTACGGATAATGGATTTTAAGCGCTCCGTTTCGGTGGCGCCGGGTAATACGTTATTCACGGTAACATTGAAAGCAGCCGTTTCGTTGGCCCAGGTTTTGGCCCAGTTGCCCACGGCGCCGCGTATGGTATTGCTAACGCCCAGCCCGTGAAGGGGCACTTTTACCGATGTGGAAATTATATTGATAATGCGCCCATAACTGGCTTGTTTCATGCCCGGATAACAGGCCTGTGAGGCGGCTTGAGCCGATAGTAACAAGCGTTGGAAAGCAACTGTAAAAGCATCTCCCGAAGCTTCGGTGATGGGCCCAGCGGGCGGCCCGCCGGCATTGTTTACCAAAATATGAATGATACCCACCCGGCTGATTAACTCTTCCAGAATGGGTTTTAAATTTTCGGGTTGATCTAAATCCAGCACAACAAATTCATGACGTATGCCATTTTTGGATGGAAGTTCTGCCAGTGTATTACGAAGTTTATCGGCATTGCGAGCGGCCAGTATAACTTTTGCACCGGCTTCGGCAAAGCCCATTGCGCAGGCTTTTCCTATTCCGTCGCTGCCCCCGCATACTAGAGCGGTTTTTCCTTCAAGTGAAATTATCATAGATAATATGTACTTTTGATTCAGCACAAAAGTAATACAGATGTCCGTTCAAAGACCGTTTAATTTTCAAGCCTGGATAGATGAGCACCGCCACCTGCTGAAACCGCCCGTGGGAAACCGCGTGGTATGGCAAAACACCGAATTTATAGTTATGGTGGTGGGTGGTCCCAATTCACGTAAGGATTACCATTTTAACGAAGGGGAAGAATTCTTTTACCAGTTAGAAGGTGATATCGTAGTGAAAATTCAGGAAGAAGGAAAAGCCGTGGAAGTGCCCATCAGACAAGGTGATGTTTTTTTGCTTCCCCCGCGTATTCCGCATAATCCCATGCGTACCGAAAATTCAATCGGGCTGGTAATTGAACGTAAACGCCGCAATGGCGAAAAGGATGGTCTGCTTTGGTTTTGCGAAAATTGTAATGAAAAATTATTCGAAGAATACTTTGAATTACAGAGTATTGAGAATGATTTTCAGAAGGTGTTTGCCAAATTTTACGGTTCGGAAGAATTAAGAACCTGCAAAAAATGCGGTACGCTTATGGAACCGCCTTCTAAGCCCGTATAATGAGTCAGTCATCTTTGCGTGCAGCCAAATTTTTCTCGGCGCTCTTTAATCCGTTATTCATTCCCATTTTTGGAATCGGGTGGATTCTTTATCTAAGTCAGGCGCCGGAAATGCAGATTATGCACCCACTGCTCAAACGTTTAATTCTGTTTATTACCCTCGTTTTTTCTACCCTTTTGCCTTTGATGACGATTGTGCTCATGAAAATTTTCGGGCTTACCCATCATATGGAGTTGCCTAGGCGTAAAGACCGTCTTATGCCTATTTTGCTGAGTGTGGCATACAGTATTTTTGGGTTCGTATTTTTGATTAAAATTCCAAACCTCAATCCTTTTTTCTTTTTACTTCCCTTGGGTTCTGCAGCCGTATTACTGGTTACTTTTTTCTGTACCATGCGCTTTCAGATTAGCTTACACATGGCCGCCATCGGGGCACTTTCGGGCACTTTTATAGTCTCGGGCTATTTGTTGGGGCCTTATTTTTTGCTGCCCTTACTGTTCAGTATACTGATTGCCGGCTGCACGGGTTTTGCCCGTATAGCGTTAAATGCCCACAAGCCCTATCAAGTATATTCGGGATACCTGACAGGGCTTGTGACTCAATCTATTTCTGTACTTGCGCTGAACTATCTGTTAACTTAGAACGGGGCAACCGTGATACCGATGGTGATCGGATTCCATCCTTGTGGGCCTTTATTGGGCCTGAATACTTCGGATAACTGATATCCGGCCGTGATTCCGTAACGGCTGTAGGCCAAACGCATATAAACACCGTACTGGAAAGTATTAATTCCGGGAATGTTGTACTCCTTAATCTTTACTTTATCCGTGTATACGCCGTAGTTTTCGCCGGCGCCTACGTATTTGGTTCTGGCCATGAGCAGGTATCCTACTTTGAAACCCAGGTTTACCTTAAACGTATTTCTACGGTCGGGTTTAACACGAAAACGCAATTCAAGCGGGATTTCGATATGGTTGGTTGAAAATTTGTAACGTTTGAAAGCATCCGGGAAATCGGCAAAAAAAGTGGTATTGTCCGGACCGCGGTTTACCTGTTTGTCGATAAAATAGTTGTTATTGCTGAATCCCAAACCTATGGCAAGGGCAACCGGTGATTTTTTGATGGGTTGATCCCACATCAATTGGAACGTAACGCCGTATGAATACCATTTATTTTTTACTTGCTGTCCTTCCTGACGGAGAATCTGGCTGCTGTGCAGGTCTAGAATGATTTGATCCTGACGTTTGGTTTTTTTGATAACCTTAGCGGGTTGTGCTGCTTCCGGAGCGGGAGTCTGGGCTATGGCACCCGTGGCACTGAGTAAGGCCACAAGCAAAAAGAGAAGTGTTTTTTTCATTATCGTTTATTAAACATTGCAAACCTACATAAATTTCGGGCAATTTGAGCAAAACGGGGCATTCATGCTGTCCGGCCTCTGTAAATTTACCCGATAACGCAGGGAAGTTTGCAGGCAATAACGTAAGATTATACGGGGTAGTATACGTTGTGGCCCAAATTGTAAACGTAATGTTTTACATAACGCCCATGGGAACCCGGGTACCCCTGCTGCCGTTGCATTTGCGTGTTCCGGCACAACTGCTGCTAACCAGCAGCACCACCAGAAGAAGAAGTATGCTGAGTGATATTTTCATGATTCGCTTTTACATTACTATTTTACATGAACGGTTTTAGTTGCCGGATTGATGCCTGTTTAAGACATGTTATGAAGTTTTGCTTGCTTTTGAGTTTCGATGTTGGGAGTGGTTTAAATAAAAAATGGCTGCTCTCAAAAGAAGGCAGCCATTTTAGAATTATATGCGTTCTGAATTAGTTGTTCAGTGCAGCTTTCAGATTGGTATCCAATGCTTCCAAAAACTCTTCGGTATACAGGTAATGTTCACCGTGGTTTACTTTGTTTCCATGGATACAAACGGCCAGGTCTTTGGTCATTTTTCCGCTTTCAACCGTTTCAACGCATACACGCTCAAGGGTTTGGCAGAAATTGATAAGCTCCTGGTTTCCGTCCAGTTTACCGCGGAATTCCAGTCCTCTGGTCCATGCAAAAATGGAAGCGATTGGGTTGGTAGAGGTTGGTTTTCCTTTTTGGTGGTCGCGGTAGTGGCGCGTAACCGTTCCGTGTGCGGCTTCGGCTTCCATGATTTTACCGTCGGGCGTAACCAGGGTAGAGGTCATCAGGCCCAATGATCCAAAACCTTGAGCCACGGTGTCAGACTGTACGTCGCCGTCGTAGTTTTTACAAGCCCATACAAAGTTTCCGTTCCATTTGAGGGCCGAAGCCACCATGTCGTCAATTAAACGGTGTTCATAAACGATACCGGCTGCTTCGAAGCGGGCTTTGTAATCCTGCTCATAAATTTCCTGGAAAATATCTTTGAAACGACCATCGTATTTTTTGAGGATGGTGTTTTTGGTGGAAAGATAAAGCGGCCATCCTTTGCTGAGTGCCTGGTTGAAGCATGAATGGGCAAAACCGCGGATACTCTCGTCGGTGTTGTACATGGCAAGCGCAACGCCGTCGCTTTTGAAGTTGAATACTTCAAATTCTTGAACCGTTCCGTCTTCGCCTTCAAATTTTATGGTAAGTTTTCCTTTTCCTTTGGTAACGAAATCGGTTGCCCGGTATTGGTCGCCAAAAGCGTGGCGGCCAATGCAGATAGGCGCAGTCCAGTTTGGAACGAGGCGTGGTACGTTGCTGCATACGATGGGCTCACGGAAAACGGTTCCGTCTAATATGTTACGGATGGTTCCGTTGGGTGATTTCCACATTTGTTTGAGGCCGAATTCTTCCACACGGGCTTCGTCGGGCGTGATGGTTGCACATTTGATACCCACACCGTATTGTTTGATGGCATTGGCGGCATCGATGGTTACCTGGTCATTGGTTTCATCGCGGTATTCCATACCCAGGTCATAATATTTAATGTCCAGCTCCAGGTAGGGAAGAATAAGTTTATCCTTGATAAATTTCCAGATGATACGGGTCATTTCGTCGCCGTCGAGTTCCACCACTGGGTTGGCTACCTTAATTTTGCTCATGCTTTAGCTATATTAATGTGTAAGTTATTGTTCTGTCGGGTGCAAAAGTAACCAAATTGGTGAAAAATGGTAATTGGAGGCTCTATTTATGCGGCAACGATTGTAGCGGAAAGCCCGGAGTGCCGACGTTTCGGTCGGCATGAGGACTTGCAGCGGAAAGCGTGACTGCCGCCCAAGCAAAATGTAAAAAGCCGTTCTCTGAAAACAAATGGCTTCTTACCTTTGGGGCATGAACAAGTTGGAGCAAGGTATCGGTATATTGGGCGGCGGACAGTTGGGCCGCATGTTTTTGCAGGAAAGTTACAATTACAATGCCCGGGTTTCGGTATTAGATCCGGCAGCTGATGCTCCATGCCATGCGCTGGCTCCGCATTTTGTTCAGGGTGATTTTAGCGATTATGAAACCGTGCTTGCTTTTGGCCGCGCCCAGGACGTTATCACAGTTGAATTTGAACACGTAAATGTTGAAGCCCTGCATACCCTGGAAAAGGAAGGTAAAAAAGTATACCCGCAGCCGGCCGTGCTGGAGCTGATTAAAGATAAGGGCGCCCAAAAGGCGTTTTACACCGCGAATGGCATTCCGACGGGTGCTTATTTTTTGGTTGAAAATGCTGCCGAACTAAAGGCGCAAAACCTGCGTTTTCCGCTATTCCAAAAGCTGCGCAAGGGCGGGTACGACGGGTATGGCGTAAAACCCCTTCGAAACATTGAAGATTTGGAACAGGCGTTTGACGAGCCTTCACTTGTGGAGGAAACGGTTGATTTTGAAAAGGAACTTTCGGTAATCGTGGCCCGGAATGCTTCGGGTGGGGTAGCGGTTTATCCGGCGGTGGAAATGGTTTTTCATCCGGTGGCTAATATGGTTGAGTTTCTGGCTTCACCGGCCAAAATCAGTGCCGAAACGGAACAAAAAGCACAGGAAATTGCCCGAAACGTGATTACTGCTTTAGACATGGTGGGCATTTTGGCCGTGGAGATGTTTTTAACCCGTACGGGCCAGATATTGGTGAATGAGGTTGCTCCCCGTCCGCACAACAGCGGCCACCAGACCATTGAAGGAAATTACTGCTCGCAATATGAAATGCATTTCAGAAGTATCTGCGATTTGCCCCTGGGTAATACTGGCATCATACAGCCCTCGGTTATGGTGAATTTACTGGGTGAGCCTGGTTATACGGGGCCTGCCCTTTACAAAGGACTGGAAGAGGTAATGGCCTTGCCTGGCGTATATGTGCACCTGTACGGGAAAACCCAAACCAAACCGTACCGAAAAATGGGGCATGTTACCATTTTAGATGCAGACCCGGAACAGGCGATGCTGAAAGCTAAGCGGGTAAAAGAGCTGCTGAAGGTGGTTAGTTAATGTTCGTTTAGAAACTTTTGCAGTTCGAGCAGGAAAGAAGCAGCGTTCTGGTTGTTATATAAAATACGTATTTCTTTTTTTGAATCGGGCTTCTGCAGCAGGATGGCCGGAGTACTGCTGAGGTGAAAATCGCGGGCAATGGCTTCGCCGTATTTAGTTTTTACGCTGTGTTTCACCAATACGAAGTTTTTTTGAAGAAAGTCCCTGAGCTCGGGATTTTTGAGGGTTACCTGATCAAATTCTTTGCAGTATTCGCAACCGGGCTGCGAAATGTAAAACAATAGGCTTTTTTGTTCGGATTTAGCTTGTGACAATGCATCGTACCAAGCCGTCTTGGCGAATTTGAGCGGTTTTTGGGCCAATCCGGCGCTGCCAAAACCAATAAACAGAACAAACAGAATTCCTATGTTTTTCACACTACTGAGCCTTGTTTTCAACGAGCGAAGCCCTAATGATTTCAATGCCTCCGTGCCGGTTGGCGTCGATGAGGGCATGTTCTTTCAAGAACGGAACGCAGGCCGTTTTATTGAAGCTGAGGCAATATTTGATGTCCTGTTCCAGGTTGAGGCGTTCCAGGCGTGTGCGGTGCGATGAGTTTTCTAAAAACGCAAACATGTCATTTTTGGCTGCACGGTATAGCGAAAGGGAAGCCACGGCGGCATCACTGTCGGTGGCATAGGTAAAGCCGGCCTCGAGCAGGTTTTCGGTTACCGCGCCTGCAAAGAGGGTGTCTTCTAAATTAAACCGGTTTTTCCAGCCGGCACAAAGAACCATCACATCACGGTTAATGGCCCGAAGGGTTTGTGTGAGTGCTTCGAAATTAACGAATCCGCCCACCA
>Ga0075154_10000916_pt1 | contig 22632 bp, 13 predicted proteins | sample JI71714BDNA_FD_70965 | JGI IMG/M metagenome (GOLD analysis project Ga0075154, IMG submission 70965) | Wastewater effluent complex algal communities from Wisconsin, to seasonally profile nutrient transformation and Carbon sequestration -... | ecosystem: Engineered > WWTP > Effluent > Algae...
TGTTATAATATATTTTTCTCAAAGTGAACATTTTTTACTGCCATTATTCTCTAACATCAGTAATTCATCCGAAATAGTTTTAAAATCAATGACATTGATAATTTTAGCTTCTGGATTGATTTGCTTATTATTGCACAGATACGTAGAGAAAAAGAATATTGAGGTTATTAAAGGAATCTTATTCAAAAACAAAAGGACAGATATATTAAAGCTTAATTTGCGTGAAAGTGCAAAGATGGTTTTTACATCGAAATATTTGGCAATTATTTGCATTTTAATGATATCCTATAGTACATCTATCAATTTAATTGAAGGTCTGTGGATGTCTAGAACAAAGGCGTTATATCCAGAAACTAGAGATTTTATGGCTTATAATGGCAATGTTTACTTCTGGACCGGAGTTTGTACTTTGTTTTTTGCTATTACCGGTAATGCTATTGTTAAAAAATTCGGCTGGTTTTGGGGGGCGGTGCTAACCCCTATAGTTACGCTATTTGCCGGAGGAACGTTTTTCGGTTTTGTATTAGTACAGAAATATTTTGAAGAATTATTACTAGGTTTTTTACACCTATCTCCTCTAATCATAGTAGTTTTCATTGGTGGGTTGCAGAATGTACTAAGTAAAGGTATTAAATACTCCCTTTTTGATGCGACGAAAGAAATGGTATATATTCCTCTGGACAAAGAAATGAAGACGAAGGGAAAAGCGGCAGTAGATGTTCTTGGAGCAAAACTTGGTAAATCCGTAGGAGCTACAGTTCAATTTATCACTTTTACTATATTCCCCTCGGCTCATCACGAAGATATAGCTGGATTTTTGATGATTGTTTTCTTTATAATATGTCTAGTTTGGATATATGGAGTTAAATTGTTAAACACCAATTATGCAAAAGTTCTAAAAGCATCATAATGATTTAAAAGTAACTTCTGGTACTATTAGTATAAGCGATATATATAGAATCTGGTAACATAATCATGTTATACTTCTATGAATTTAAAAAATTAAATATTGTCCTACAAATAGAGAGGTAAAGAATGCTAAAAGTTACTCCAATCACTGTTGCTTATGGCGATGGTATAGGTCCTGAAATCATGCAAGCTGTTTTACATATCTTGATGAAAGCAGAGGCTAAAATTCAAGTAGAGGTGGTTGAAGTTGGTGAGAAATTATATAAAAAAAACTACACCTCAGGTATTGCACCAGACACTTGGGAATCTATTGAACGTACAAAGGTTCTGTTAAAAGCTCCCATTACTACGCCGCAAGGAGGGGGATACAAAAGCCTTAATGTAACAATGAGAAAAACCTTGGGGTTATATGCAAATGTAAGGCCATCTATTGCTTACCACCCATTTGTCCACACTATGCACCCGGATATAGATCTGGTTATCGTTAGGGAGAATGAAGAGGATTTATATGCTGGAATAGAGTATAGGCATACTCATAATGTTCGCGAATCAGTGAAATTAATAAGCCGTACTGGTTGTGAAAAAATAGTAAGATACGCTTTTGATTATGCAGTAAAAAATAGTCGAAAAAAAGTTACTTGTTTCAGTAAAGATAACATAATGAAATTTTCTGACGGAATATTTCATCAGGTTTTTGATGAAATAGCAAAAGAATATCCTAATATTGCCAATGAACATTACATTGTCGATATCGGTACTGCAAGACTTGCTACTAGACCAGAAATTTTTGATGTGATAGTTACTTCTAATCTGTTCGGAGACATTATATCCGACGTTACGGCTGAAATATCTGGGTCAGTAGGTCTTGCCGGATCTGCAAATATAGGCCAAGATTATGCTCTGTTTGAAGCAATACACGGCTCAGCTCCAGATATCGCTGGAAAGAATATCGCTAACCCTTCGGGTTTGTTAAATGGTGCCATTATGATGCTAGTTCATATAGGACAAGGCGAAATCGCTGCATTAATCGAAAATGCTTGGAAAAAAACCCTTGAAGATGGTATGCACACTGCCGATATTTATAGCGATAAAGTTTCAACTAAAAAAGTTGGAACTAAGGAGTTTGCTGAAGAAGTAGTAAAAAGACTTGGTCAAAAACCAACCAAGCTTAAAGTAGCTGAATATAAAAATGTTATTCAAGATAAGACTTCTTCTGCTCGTGCTTACCAAATTAATACTACCGAAAAGAAATCTCTTGTTGGGGTTGATATTTTCATCGGAATGAATGCTGATTCAGCTCATGAAGTAGCTGCTAAAGTTAATCCTATAGACGGTGGGAAGTTGGTGCTAAAAACTATTTCCTCAAAAGGATTAAAACTTTGGCCAAGAGAGGATAGCTTCTTGCTGAATTCTGACCATTGGTGTTGTAGATTTATGCCAGATTCTGGCGAGATAAGTCATAAAGATATAACCGATTTGCTAGCCAAATTAGCTGATGCTAAAATCGACTTTATCAAAGTTGAAAGTTTATATAATTTCAACGATAAAGCTGGTTATTCTTTAGCACAAGGGGAATAAGCGTTATCTATAGAGTGATCATAGGTAGGCTTCTATAGATCACTCATGCTCACTCCGTGTTCAGTTTTATTCCACTTAAAAGGTTTAGAAGCTATTTCCCAAATTGCCAAATAAGCAGCAATGCTATGTAGCACAAAATATAATGGCCAAAGAATTAATATCACAAAATCAGCAGGGTAAACTTTCTGTCTTTTAAGAATATAACACGCAGTTGAATAGACATAAATCAATGAGAATGTCGTGTTTATTATCCACGAATAGTAAACATATTTGTGCAGATCTAGTAAAAATATGCTTATCAGCCATGGCATACAAAAAAAGCTATAAGATGAAAAGCCTATAAAGATATAAACAGAAAACACTTTAGACCATCCTAGTTTTCTGTGATTTTCAGGTGAAATCATAAAAACATAGATTGTTTGAATGAACCCCTTGATCCACCTTATTCTTTGTAATAACCAATTTTTTAACCCTACAGGAGATTCTTCAAGCGTTTCTGAATCGAGCAAGTGCACTTTATAGCCATTAAGATACAATCTGACTCCTAGCTCTGCATCTTCTGTTACATTATAAGCATCCCAAGCACCAATTTTCTTTAAGACTGAAACCTTAAAATGATTACTAGTTCCACCAAGGGTTAATGGCAGATCGTACAAACTTAACCCTTTGATCAAATAGTCAAACCATAAGCTATACTCTATGCTAAAAAATTTAGTTAGGATATTTTCTGTTTTATTATAAAAATTTAATCTAGCTTGAACACAAGCATATTCTTCAGATAGTTGGCTAAAAGCATCTAATGCTTTCATTAACTGGTCTGGATCTGGCCTATCTTCGGCGTCATAGATGCACAAATATTCACCCTTAACATACGCCATAGCATAATTCATTGCTTTCGGTTTTGTCCTTGGCAGTGAAAATGGAACTTTGATAACATGTACGTATCTTGGTAAACTTAAAATTTGCAAAGCCTTAATTGTATCTTGATCATCTCCTTCGATAATAAATTTAACATCTAATTTTTCTTTCGGATAATTGATATTATCAATAGCACTAATTATTGATTTTAACTTTTTAACTTCTTTGTATAAAGGAACGAATATTGTATAAATTGGCATATTGTCCAGATTGCTTTTTATCTTTGCTGCGTAGTTGCAATCTAAATCTTTTTTCGTAAAATTTTCTTGATGCTGAAATTCTACGCTACGCTTAAATAGAATAGCTTTGAAAATATTTTGTACTAAATAAATTACATTATTTAAAAGATTAAAACTGTTAGAAAAAAATATCAAACTTGCTATGAATAATGTTATAAAACCCAAGGTAAATTTGGGATAATTTGCTGTTTTTGCGGTGTGTTTGAGCTTTGTAGATAGATGATTTATAGCTCTGTCAGTATTTAATTTATTAAAGCTTTTTTCTAGAATCAATACTAAATCAGTTTCTTTAAGACGATAAAATTTTAAACTATCAACATCAAAATTCTTAAGGATGTCTTTGATCGTGCCTACAGAATCCTGATTCGTTATTCCGCAACTTAGCTGATTTTGACTATTATAAAAGAGTAAATATCCATGACGATAATATTCATTAAAATCGTTAAAATTTATAGCAGTAATATCTTCTGTGGAAGGATCTAAAAAATCCATACTTGTATATGTTATTTGTTTGTTTAATGTGTATTTATATGTTTACGTATAAAGAAAATAAAGGACCAGAAACCAAAAAATGTTTGTTTTTCAAACTCTTTTTCCAATAATAACCAATTTGAGCAGTAAGGCTGAATTTATTTCTGGTACTTTTAAATTCTTTAGCAATCGATGCTTGTTCGTATATAGTATGGCTGTACAAAATATTTCCATTACTAGCAAAACTATATTCCATATAATTACTTAGCACCAAATCCTTGATTATTTCTATGCCCTCATTAAGGCTGATTTTTTTCAATATAGTGTCTTTGTAACTATCATTAAATACATTACTTATGCTAAAACCAAACTCAGAAAAATAATTTTTGCCAGATTTAGTTTTTTTGCTATAACCAACATATATTCCAGTACCATAGCTGAATTTTTCATCTGCTAATGACCTACCAAATTCAGATATTTCGGGCATTAATGTCAATTGCCATTGATCATTTTTATAGAGTAGGTATTTATAATAAAAACCCAGGCCTCTAGTAATTCGTTTTTTAAAAATGTAATCGTCCTTAAATCGGTTGTTATACTTATATTGTACGAATCTTTCAGAACTCAGATAAGCCTTTAATCCAAAGCTCTGTTTTTCGTTAATACCGTACTCTATTTCTTGATAAACAAAAAGGGAATCGTTGAAAGAATCATGAATATTGCAAAAATCTTCTAAATATTTTAACTGCTCTTTTTCAATCTTACTTAATTTTTCTTTGGATAGAAGCGCTCCCATCTCTCTATAGCTTTCAACAACTTTCATTGCTAATTGTTTTTGAGACTTTCTACTAGGTCCGTCAACAAAAGAATATGATGTAGAAAATTTATACTGCTCTTTCTCGGGAAGCCAAGCAGCAGACCAAGCAATTTCTGGAAGAATGGTAAGAAATAAAAATCCTAATATTCCGTTGAATGTTATATGTAAGAATTTATTTTTTAAATCTAAATTACGACTGCAACTAGGTTCTATATATTTTCCTTGAACCATAGAAATATTCTTCTAAACCACCCTAAATCTTCCTGGTCTTCTGGTTTAAACGAATTCTTCTTATATTTCAAGGCTTTTGATTTAATCATGCCTAAAGTTGTTGCATAGATTGAAGAATTTAGATTTTCCACAAAACCTGGAATAATTTCGGGTTTTGCAACTCTTGCTTGTTTTTGAAAAGCCTCTGCGACCAAATTTTTAAGCCCCTGCAAACCAGAACCTCCTCCGGTTAAAACAACTCTTTTTGCAACTAAATGATCCATAGAAATGTGGTCATAATCTTTTTTCAATAAAGTAACTATCTGCTTAACTCTTGGACGAATTATTTCTGCTAGCTTAGAAGAGGAAATCGTTAGATCTTCGTTATAGTCATTTTCAGGCTCAAAATTACTTATCCGAATCGTTTCATTTTTATTTAGCAAATCTGGTCTTACATCACCATATAAAATCTTTAACTTTTCTGCCGTATTAATTGATATAGACAAAGCCTTGGCTATATCAGATGTTATATTGTAACCACCAATCGGTAAACTTCCCGTATATATTATTTTACCATACAAGAAGACTCCAAAACTTGTAACATGGCTGCCAAAATCAATTACTATAGCACCCGTTTCTTTTTCATCATCCGAAAGACATACGATCCCAGCTGCATAAACTGAAAGTACCACATCGCTAATTTCAATATGACATTTAGCAAAACAATTTGTCAGATTTCTAAGCATCAATGAATTAGCCGCCACAACATGAATTTGGCAAGATAATTCTTTTGCGTACATTCCAATGGGGGTTTCAACGCAATTATCTTTGTCGATTGTAAATTCAATAGGGAAATAATGTATCACTTCCTTATCTTTCTCAGAAAAATCCGCTAGTGCTTTTTGTATTAACTTATTTACATCCTGACGACTAATTGCTTGATTACCAAGCTTGATTGTATGGCTTATATAGTAAGATTTGACGCCCCCTGACAAGGAAACAACAACATTATTTATGCTTTTGTCGCATTCTTTTTCAAGAGAATAAATAGCAGCTATAATACTATTTTCTGCCGCTTCAAGATCTATAATAGATCCAGCCCTAAACCCAGTAGAAGATTGAATCACTTGAGCTACAACTGACACCTCTCCTATTTTGGTGATATTTGCAGCAAGCGCTGCTATCTTATTGCTTCCTATATCAAAAACAATGTAATTGGTAGACTTTCCTTTCATGGACTAAAAATAGAGTTTTTAAAATTACCAATTGCCATTATAACAGAAATTTATCCTCTAGAAATATCTTATGCTATAAAATCCTTTTCAGATTTTTGAAATTGTTTGATTAAATAAAAACCCAACACTAAACAAAGACCTAAAATCAAAGAATAAGAAAACTTAAATACGATATCTTTAGAAAAAATAAAAGCCACTTTATTAGCTGAAAATTTACTAGATAATACCATAGCCATAATACTACAATCAACTATTGACGACGCAGTAAGCCCTATAAGGTTCCTAACCTGAAAATTGCAAGCCGGCCTTAGTTTCAAAAACAAACTAGTACCAAGATAAACAGATATAATAACCGATGTAAACGATCCTATCAGCATTATATCAAATTTAATGTTGTTTATATAATAGTCAGTGTTCCAGAGCGCTAATATGCTTAAAATTGAAGAAATTAATATGGCGTAAATTGCCCTTTTTTGACCATAAACTTCACTGATAATGTTAGCAATAAGTGATATTACGACATATATAAACGAGCATATGGCTAGCTTATTGGAAGCATTTAGCAGTAAAACAAAACCAGATAATAAAGTACTTAACAATAGGTACATTTTATTTCTAGCAGTCCAAATATTCAAAAATTTTGTCATGATTATTTACCTCGTATTTTGAAAAATTGACAAGCACCCTCGCCTTAGCTGTTGCCTTTAGGCAATGACGATTATATGGAAGATAATGCAAGGCAACATAAACTAATCAAAGCTATTTAATAACTGCGATTTGCTGCAAAGTCAATTAAAGATTCTAAATATTTCCTACATTTATTTTCAACACTAATGGCTAACAAAGACTGATTTGCAGAAATTTTAAAAGGTTGTAGATAATTAAATATCTCTTCTTTAATGTCGTACTGGTTCATTAATCCTACTACCCAATGAAGATCTTCAACGCTTCTTTCTTGGTCTTCCATTAACTTCACTAATCTATTTTTTAGATCAATCGGCAATTTTTTGACCAATAAAATAACAGGTAATGTAACTTTTCCTTCAAAAAAGTCGTCTCCTATATTTTTACCAGTAACATCACTGACGCTTAAATAATCTAGCAGATCATCACTTATTTGAAATATAGTACCAAGTGTAAAGCCAAAATTCCTTAAAGCACTACGATTGATAAAAGATTGATTAGCAGCAATTACTCCAACTTCACAAGCTGCTCCAAAAAGAGTCGCTGTTTTAGCACCTATTATCCTAGTATATTCTTCTTCAGAAATCAATTTCCGTTCTTTAAGCTTTGCAAGCTGGGCAACTTCGCCTTCTGCAATTAGTACCGAAGCGCCAGATAAAGAAATTAATGCATCTATGGACTTTGTTGCAACCATCAATTTAAAAGACTGGCTGAATAAAAAATCTCCTACTAATATACTAGCTTTATTACCCCATATAATATTAGCTGAAGGTGCAAATCGACGCATTTTACTTTCATCTACGACATCATCATGTAATAAAGTAGCCATGTGAATAAATTCAACAGATGCCGCTAGCTTGATCCTAGACTCTTCATGACAGTCAAACATTTTGGCAGATAACAAAGTTAAAATGGGCCTGATTCTTTTACCGCCTGACTTAGCTATATGACTACCAACTAGCTTTACCAAATCTTCTTCAACAGATAAGTTTTTCAAGATTAAATCATTCATTTGATCAATTTCTTCTTTCAGAAATTGATGAATCTCTTTTATTAAATCCAAATTACTATCCTATATTCCATTAACAAATTAAAAACTATTAGCATGGGATTATTATGGCCAAAGCCCATGCAGGCGCTCGGGGTGGTTAGCTAGAGGCGAAAGCCCGAGGGGTATCCTTTTTCGTTTGCTCCTTTAGATTAGGTTTTTCGACCATTACCATCAGTAGCTTTACGATACAATTTAGGTAGTCGTCTTATTGTCCTAATTTCTTTAAAAGCTCTTTACCAATTTTCTCTTTTAAGTCCTTAGTCGGTAAATCTTTGATTTTATCAGGTATTATCTTTTCCATTTCTTTCGGTAATATTTCTTTTATGTCTTTACCAGATATCACTGGTAGTAATTTTTTAAATAAAGGCTCATTTTCATTTAAATCAGGCAAAATCTTTTTCATCTGAGACAAAAGATCGCCAGCTGGATCAATCATAGCAAATAATTTTTTATACAATATTGAATAGTATAAGTCAGGGATTTTATCAACCTGAGTGCTACCAATTTTACCATTTGGTAAATTGCTTGAGTCTATTGTGTAATCAAAACTCAGATCACTTGAACTAGATGCAGGATGATCGGATATCGTCTTTAAAAAAGTCTTATTCACATCAACATAAAGAGACCTAGCTTCGTCATTCAAGAATCTGAATTTACCAAATCTATAAATATATCCAGAACTAAATTCAACTACACTAGGATAGTTTTTTACTAGCAATACCCCTTTTGCGTTCCAATCCTTTAAGTTGCTTTGTTTCATCGTTGATTCATGCGTTAATTTAAATCCAGAATCGCCAGAATAAATACTCAAGTTATTAACATTGATTACAGCATTATTTTTACTGTGAGAAGAAACCATATCAATATTGAAGTTATAGTCACTATTCTCTAAATCTTTAAACCTAAAAGCCTCTTTATTAGCAATAATATAAGTCATTTCTTGATTGATAGCAGCGCCAGCTGGCATTCCTAAAATTTTCGGCTTAATAGACTCGTATTGTTTAAATAAACTTTCAAACAAACCATCCTTGGTTCTGAATTTTCCATCAATCAATAATTTTGTATTCCGGCCTTTTATTAAATCCAAATCGCCATTAAAAGCTAGCTTAAAAGAAGTTAAATCAACTTTAGAAGCAGAAAAAGTAACATCAGCTTTGGCTTCTATATCAGAAGCGAATTCTTTGATAGTTTTGGCTTTAGTTTTGATATTTACCACGCTAGATATCTTAAAATCAGATGGCATTAACGCAAAGCCATAAAATAAACTCACAGGTATTCTTCTTGATCTAAATTTCACTGGCTTGGTTTGAGCACTATAATGAATTTCATATTCTTTTGGTATGTCGTTAATAATTTCATCCAAACTCTTATAATATTTTGCTGTAGTAAAAGAAAATTTCAATTTTTCATATTCTTTATTATAAAACAACTCATCTTCTTGCTTATCAAAAATTTGCACTTCTTTGGTAGAAATAGTGATCTCCCCAATATAATTAATTAATTCTGCAAAATCTTGCATTGAGGGAATGGTTTTAAATAACTTGCCAGTTAGAGGTAAAGAAACCTTGATCATATAATCATTAATTTTTAACACAGCACCAAAACCGTTGCTAACAGGTTTGTAAGCTGCATCAACATCGCCATTATAAGAAATATATGCAACTTGGGAGAGCAAGTTATATCCGATACTAACAGCTTCCTTATAAGAAATAAGCGAACCTTTACTCTCCTCTTGCCAATTATGTAAATTTATACTAAGCGCAAAAGGAAAGCCACTAGCAGAAGCTTTGTCAAAGCTAATCGTGTATTCCTGACCATTGATCAAAGGTTCGATAGAAATTTTCTTACCAGCGTATTTAGTATTTATTTCACCCGCAGCCTTATTTGCAAGATAATACCACCCAAAACTGTATGTAGCCAATAAAGCAAGCACTAAGATGAATATATACCTAGCTAATCTCATGGTTCGTTTCCTTTTATTTTAAGATATTCTTTGTTTAATTCCTTAATATTCCAAATCCAGACAGTTACTATTAACACAAAAATTATCATCAAATAAACTGTTAATGAATCAAAACTTGCTGAAGGCATCAAAATAAACATAAATGACTGCGAAAAGGCACCAAGTGACTTACCAAATTTTAATCCGATAACTTCTGCAGCAGCTTTTCCTTTAGTTTTAAGTTCTAAAGAAAGAGGGATGTAAGTCATTTCTTTAGTTGAATCAAATAAAGAATATTTCGTCGATTTACTCAGAATATTTTGAATAGCGCCAATTATCACGGCAAAATAGATAGGATTAAACCAGCTACCTAAAAAATTTATATCATTTGCATAAATTACAAATATAAAAAATATAATCCCTGTGCAGCTTAGCATCGAAGGGGTAATTAAAGCGGCAGCTAGCCAACTAAACTTTCTTAAAATATTACTTCCAATCAAGGCAAAAAACACGCAAGAAATACCCATCCAGATATTAAACTTACCCATGAAATTAAGATAGTCTACCATATTTGGATATAATTCATTAACTTTTGCTTTCCACGGACCTTCTAAAACATTTATCAGTAAACCATAGCAAATGATAAGTAAAACTATGTGTCCAATATATTTAGAGGTCAAAATCAATTTGATACTCTCCGAAACTGACAGCTTAGTCTTAGTTTTGTCCTTAGAAGAAGAAAGAACACTCTGTAGATCGCGGTTTTTTGTCACGTATTTATTAATGTATCTATAAATCAACATCGCAAAAACACCAGCGAGGATTATAAAATTCATTATAGGTTTTAAGACAACATTGCATTGATAATCTAAATCAGATTCATAGTTAATTAAAATCTCACTATCAATATTCAAAGAAACATCGGAAAAAGTAACCAGCACACTTCCCGCTAAAATCAAACCCAAATTACCCATCATTGCGAGAATCGGATAAAATCTCTTGGCGGAATTGCCATCAAAAATATTATTAGCATACTGCCAGAACAACAAATTGATTACTACTGCGCTCCACAATTCACAAAAAACATACATCAGAGCATAGCTCCATTTTCCGGCTATAAAGAAAAACCACTTAAAATGGGGGTGTGATTGCGACAAGCCTTGAATTAAATCTACTGATGGGTGGCAAAGATCTTGATTCGGATAAAGAACATAGGTAAATAGTAGGAAAAATCCTAAAAAGAACGAAACTATCAAATAAAACATATGTTCGTAGTTAAGAACATTGCTTAACTTTACGTAAATTAATGTAAAAATGATAGTAGCAGGTAAAACCAACCACAGCTTCAAAAAGCTTATTACTTCCGCTCCGATATTAGGTACAACTAAGCTATCTTTTATTGAGCGTAGCGCCCCAAAATTGAATAGTACGCAAAACATCATAAGAGCCATTGGAACAAACAGTTTTAGTTCTGATCGTTCTATTGGCCACAGAATATCCTTAAGCACAGAAATTTTCTGTTTTTTTCTATCAAGATTTGGCATTTATACAAAAACTGTTAACTAGTCATTTACCTTGAGTAAATACCCAACACTTCTAGTCGTTATTCGTCTAAAAGTCAACAATTCTCTTAAATTTTAGAAATAAAAAAGTAGGGCATTGCTAAGTAACAGTTGATATTAAATGTATATTGAAGAGAAGGGGGAGGGAATGAGTTATCATATCGAATGCTTTACTATAGTGTTTGGTAGGTAAAATTTTTTAACAAATAGGGTCAATCTATTAAACCTCGCAAGATAGCATCTTATAAGCGAATTGCTGCTCTTAAATCGGAAGGTTTCAGCTTTTGTAGTAGTATGTTTTTTTGAGATTATGTATTTCGAGTAAGCTCTAAAATCTCTGCTCTTTGTTACTTGGAAATCAATAATCTTGTTTTGGTTTCGGTCAATAGCAAGCCATACATATGCTCGTTTGGTCTTTTTTTATTAATTAAGTAAATAGCTCATCTACTCCATCTTTGTATCAACTGTTATTTAGTAATGACAAAAAACGATCGCTAGAATCCAAAATTAAAGTTAAAATTAAAGTTAAAGTTAAAATTAAACAGATTCCATAAATTAATCCACCAGTTAGGGTCGCTATAAGTGCATTTCACGTTGCTGTAAACTTTAACAGGGGTTGCTCCTGAAAGATCCCAGCTATATAGAGGCTCAAATTCAAAGGTTTGAGTATCTGGATTTGGAACGCATCTCCTTTGCAGAGGCACAAGAGCTGTCCCCCCGGTGTTGCAAGTACCGATGGCAATTTCTCCTACTACAGTTTCTGGCCAAGCTGCATATCCGTTATCGATATCGTAACTGCTACTGGCTGCACATTTTGGTTGAGGAATAGCGGTGCATAGGTTCATCTCGTAGGAAGTTTTGTCTCTTAATGCGTATAACGATTTATCATAAGAATAGCCCGGCGATGTGTTATTGATGTCATAATATTGGCTATCTGACAATACTGAACCTAAATTAGCATTAGGTAAATAACGATCTGCAGCCAGACTAGATATTTTACAAACTTCAACATTTGTTTGATTGCTATAACAGTAGTTATTATTTCCGCAAGAACGAATGGAAATGCCTGGTCCACTCGGAACACCCGGCAAGCTATCTACTATTGTACTACAGCTTATTACCTGCGATGCAGAACAAAGACCTAGGTCATTATAAAGTGGTAGTTTATTAAGAAAATCATTGCAGTTAACTATATTTCGATTCTGCAGATAGCTTAAAATACACATAGAAACATTATCCGGACATTTATTAATGTCAATATTTTCAAGGCAAGCATATTTCCCTCCAAGGTGATACTGATCGTTAACATATTCAAGTCCATACAAATAGACGGCATATGTATTAACCGAAAAATCAGGATTAACTGGCAGGGCATTGTTTTTATAAGTACCATACAATGTTGTTGGACTTGGAGCATTTGGTCCAGAAAATGGTTTTTTAGCGAAACTATCATCTGTTACAAAAGAGCCAAAATTATATCCTGCTAAATTTACTTGGCTGCTAAGATTGCTTGTGTTATAAACAGATAGCGGTTCAACCACTGCGCTGGTCCTATAGCTGCCGCTAGATATGCTAGCAACAAGTTTGGGAGCAAAATAGCTACTTGTGCAAGAAACAGGAGCAAGCGAATTGCTGCAATCGTATACTACCGGTTTTAAAGATGGTGCTCTATTCTCGCAGCCAACTACCACATCACTTTGTGTTACGCATATTTGCTTAGGATCCTGCATAAATCCAAGAGTTTGATCAAAAGTGGGAGTCCGCACTATGGATATGTTAAAAATTACAACATTACCACTTTTATCAGTAAGGCTTGTAGAGGTTTGTAGTGGCGTTATGTCTGGTGTTGATTGGATCGTTGGAAAAGTGAGGGCGACATCAACAAACTCGGAAGTATTAATTCCCCAGATCTCCTGACAGGAAACGGCGCTGTTGGATGGGCAGTTTTGTAGATCATCTCTAAAATATAAGCTAGGTGAAATGGTCGATCCTATTCTAGTTCCATAAACCACCCTAAAACCTGATTGACAGCCATTAGCAGAGACGCTGCAACTATGCGGTATGGTTGTATTAATACAAACTGACCCAGAAGGGGCGCTAACACATGGTGGTAAAATATCGGTTCTACCAGTAAGTATGTGTAAAGCAGTAGGTGTGCCTGCAAGATTTAGGTTATCAATAACAACGCATTTGTCAGTATTAGGTAACTGACCATTCTTGCATAATGGGACAAAATTTTCGAAAGTGACTCTGACAGAATTTTTGATTAAATTATTGTCTAAAGTTGAAACCACACATAGCTCATCCCCAGTAGAAGACAAGGGAACTCCGCTTGCGTCTTTGCGACAAATTTTTTGTGTATAGGCAGTTTGGAAAAATGGTGCTATAGTTGGGCAGCATGGTGGGGGGTATGGTCCCATCGGTAAATTGACGCAACCGTAGGATGTGCTATCTACTGCTCTATTTATTTGCCCTATCTGCTGTAAGAATGTTATAATCAAATCTCCTACTTGCTCGATAATCCAACCTATATACTCAAACAAGTCGCTCATTACTGTAAAAAACGTCGTTTGTCCTTCATCTGCATTATTCATCTTATCAAATAAACTACTAAGTAGTTGCAAAGGGGTTTGAGAGGTTTGGCTTGCTATTTCAGCAAAAAATATAATGACTTTGACTATTGGGTGTGTGTCAGCAGTTTTATGCGCCGATTGTTTGTAAGGATTTAAGTCCATAACATCAAAACCATCGGTAAAACTTAAAAAAGCTGGGTCTTTGTAGAGGCACAATTTAGGTGGATTAAAGTCAATCGGTTGGTTATCATAGCCAAGTATTAAATCGTCATCTTTGGTTGCTCCCTCGAAGTTTAAATGTTTTTTTTCGGTATAGCCTGGATCTTGAGGAAAATTCTCTTTATAATCAGCTGGTATGGCTATCCTTGCGCACATCCTAATTAAAGGTAATCCGTAGCCACTAGCAAGAGTTACGCATTCACCATCCCAATTTAAATTGTTAGTAGTAGACCAGCAAGCAGCTGCATTACATTGCTGCCCCCTGACTCTTATTTTTGGAGACATGTAACTGCTGTCTGGGCTTTCCTCTCCGCAGACATTTTCGTAATAGCCTATAAATGCTCCCGGAAAGCTAGATTTTACAATACAGGTATGATCATTTCTGCCAGATGTTTTGTTCCATGGTGGACAATTCCTGTTCTTTTTTCCTTTGTTTAAATGCTGATTATCCCAATCTTCCCATCTTGTGCTATTGCTATCTCCGCAATTGCATGGATCGGTAAAACAAGCTCCTATAGCATCCCAGATGCTTGCATTAGCTGTAATTGGTGTTAAGAAAAAAGTTAGTAATATGAGTAAATAAATTTTCCTACGGCTGGAAGTAATCACAGAAAAAAAATAATACAAACTACAGAACATTTTCCAATTCATCATACATTTTAGGAAACCATTTTTCTGGAGAAGCCCCGCCTGATTCTGAAACCAGTTTATCATAAATCGCTATCTCTGCTTTGCTACAAGATAGAAGCCTTATTATTCCAGGTAAACCTCCTATACTTAATTCTACAGCAATTACTTTATTATCTTGTTTAATTAAAAACATTCTGGAGGCGATATTCAAGGACTCTAATTTTTTGAGTTCAATATTAGTCAGATTTAACATTGACTGAAGATTTTGCATCTTAATCTCTAGAGGTAAGATGATTTTTGTTCCAATTATATCCAGAAATTCAAGGGAAATATTATTGCTATGAAGCTCATCTAAACGTTGAGTATTTAAAGTGCTCATGAATACTCCATTAGAATTTTTTAGATTTTCAGCCATCTTCTTTATCAAGAAGGTGTAATGCTCTAAATTTAAGATAGCGGACATTCCGTCAATCGCAAAAATTTTAGGATACAGTTCTAAGTCAGTCTTTTCTAAAGGTTTAGTATCTGAATAATTTTTAGATGTTAGTAGATTTTGTAGGAAGAAAACGATTCCTGCTTTAACGCTTCTCATGCTATTTAAGTTATACTCATATTCTTCTACTAACTTTTTTTCTTTTGGAAAGAATTTTTTTTGATACTCTTTATCATCAAATTGTTCAAGATTAACGGTAATTATTTCCCCGTTTTTCATGCTCCACTTTTCCTGAGCTTCAAATATTTCATGATATATTCCGTCTTTTAGGTAATCTTTTAAACGCACTTTTAGGAGTTTATTAACTTCAGACTCGTCTAAAGATTCGATAATTAAAGAGAGTTTTCTATTTTCTAGAGGTATAGAAAAAACTTTTTCACTTAAAGCTTTTAATTCATTTAATTCCAAATCATTTAGAGGAGAGAAGTAATGCTTGCTAATGATTTTGAAAAATTCAAAACAAAATTCTCTATCAAAATTACTATCTTCAAGATATAAAAAGGGATTGATAAAATGTTTCAGATTATCTACCCATCTTCCGCCTTTAGCCTTAGTATATAGCATAGAGTCGGAATCATCGACTATATGGATAATGGTTGGTTTGTATTTATCCGCCTCAGAAATTAAGAAATTAAACAAGGTAGTTTTGCCAGATTTCGATATTCCCAAAATACAAATATTGCTATTACCTTCCGTGTCATGGAAATTCATAAAATAAGGGGTGCCCTTTTCAGTTCTAAGCAACGTGATTGCTCTTCCCCATGGATTATATTGATTACCAGTCGGAAAATTATGTAACGATGCAAGTGCAGCAGTATTATCTAAAATAGTTGGAGACATTCTTGAAAGAAAAGAAAAATTACCAGGCAATTGTGCCCAAAAAGTTTTTTCTAAGTTAACATCCTCTCTAATGTGGACAATACCTATTTTTGCTAAAGCTTCGGAAGCTTGTTTAACCTGATTATTTAGCTGCTTTATGTCGTCTCCTATTACCATAAAAGATATCTGTTGATGACAAAATTTATTTTTATCATCTTCGTCAGTTAAAATTTTATCTAGTCCCTTCAGGTTATTAAGTTCAGTATCTCCGCTTACATTTGAAATATATGATTGATCCTTAAATAATGGAAGAACCTCGTCTTTATCAACAAAGTAGAACACTTCTGTAGCAACCATTTCAACAGGAATTTGTAAAAACTGATCTAAAGCCTCCGATGAAACTTCTTGATACTCCCTAATCGACATTATGGCCGCAAATTTTTTATCATCATTACTATCTATGACCTCTATCATGTCATTACCAACAGCATAATTGTGCGATGAAAGAGCAAGAGAAATATCAGAAATAGGCAATAAACATGGTTCTTCGCTAAGTTGCATAATCCTACGATATAAAAACATAGGATCAGAAAATAATCCATTATTATCCGTTCTGATACCGAGTTTTACAGCTCCATATTCTTCTAGATCTATTACTAATTTGTCTACTATATCGTTTAATTTCTGAGCAGCTTTAGCAAAATAATTATTTTCAAATTTGATGATGGTATTAGCAAAAAGTGAATTTATTAGAGAATTAAAATTTTTTAATTTTAATTCTGGAGAGTCGTAAATAACTGTAACATACAAACAATTAACGAATTTATCATGCCAATAATTTTTCTTTCTCCATATTTCATGAAGATTAGCAGAGAGTAGGTTATTATATTCTTTATCATCATCTAAATTGGCTTTACGCCTAATTGTATGAATCCAAAAAGCGATCTTCTCTTCCCCTACTTCTTTTTTTATCGCTTGTCTTACAACCTCCCGCAGGCTGAACAATTTTTTGCTAATCCGTTCCGAGTTTATACCGTTAACTTGAAAAATTTGCAGCAACTGACCGTTTTTGGTCAGTAAACTGTGTTTATCATAGTGACATGCTACCGGAATAAAATCCTCAGACGAATTATTATAACTCCCCTTATCTGCTCTGCGTTTAAAAAATACCACTGTAATTAATAATTATTATTTTGTTACGAATAACTAATTATGACAGCACTTTGTTAAAATTTAAATCTTTAGTTGAAAACTTCTTTCAATTATGCAGCTATTGTCACTGTTGTGCTATAGTTTATTTAAATGAAGCATCGATAAAATAACTTAAGGAATACTTAGGGAAATTTTCTTCAATTTCCTGCAAAATTTGTCGATGAATTACCTAACCTATAAACGGTGACAGTGCTTGGCCGAAGGGTCTGTGATTAGTCAACGATGTCCATACCAACCAGACCTATTTCGTTTTGACTACTTTCTTCGGCATGTTCACTCTCCTTGTCAATAATTAACGGAGTTGTTATGGAAGAAGTTGCCATGGTAACGTCATCTGTCCCCGAAAGCTCTAGGGCCGGAGTCTCCTCCTTCGCGACCGGAGTTTCCTCCTTCACAACCGGAGCTTCCTCCTTCACAACTGGAGCTTCCTCCTTCGCAACCGGAGTTTCCTCCTTCACAACCGGAGTTTCCTCCTTCGCAACCGGAGTTTCCTTGCTTATCTCTGCAGCAACTTCTTCAAGGAGTTTAGCAGGTGTGCTTTCTGCATCCTTCGTTCCTGAAGGCTCTACAATCAAAGTTTCTTCCGAGGTTTTTGCTGCAACAGGAGCCGTTTCCTTGCTTATCTCTGCAGCAACTTCTTCAAGGACCTTAGTAGGCGTGCTTTCTGCTTCTGCACCCTTTATACTTGAAAACTCTACGAATGGATCATCTACACCAACTCTTCCGCCCTCTGCGTCAAGCTTATCAAGCTCACGTTCTATATCCTCAAAGCCGCTCAAATCTTGTTCAGACTCGCTGCTAGTTTGCTCGGGAGGTAAAAAATCTCCCAAGATTTCTTGCATTTCCTCGGTGATGTCCGATTCTTCAGATGCCTCTTTTATTACAACAGAAAGTTTATAACGAGCAGCTTTGTAAGCGTAAGAATCTTTATCCCCTGAAAGCTTAGTTTTTGTGTAGTAATCCATCAAAACCTTAAGTAGTTCAATATGCTTACGCGCAATTGCTAACTGAAAAAAAATACCACCTTCATGAAGGATGTCAAAATCTTCACCACTTTCACTTAGCAATTCTTCAGCATAATCCTGCCGTCCCCAACGGCAGTAATCTCTCATCATTTCTTCGTTCATTTTTATCAACTCCTTATTTATTATTAAATTATTTATTTTACTCTTTTATAATTGCCTCTAATTGATCGCTCATAGTTTCTCCTAAAACTTTTACAAGATCTTGTTCAAACTCCACCAAATTCTCTATGCTAGGGGTTGAGTGTTTGTAGGATTCATCTTCTTTTTTAATCAACTCCCTACGTTGACTTGTCACGGATTTATGCACATCTTTGTCAAAGATGCGGACCATTTCAGTACTTCTGTATATAAGCTCTTCAAGTTTATTTACTTTGTCTACCACGCCCTTATCAGATGTCTGCTTTATCCTAAATGCTCCATATGAGGCAAAAAAGCTTTCATCTATTTTATCAGAATTTGATATTGATTTGACTACAGGATGGTTCTGCAGTTTATTGACATCCATGATGCCCCCTGCTTTGTTAAACGCAAAAGCAAGTTTTACTGCAATATCCACGCAGTCTCTATACTCACCAGGTCCATCTCCTACTTTGCCCTTAACAGCTTTATATATCTGCACAGCTTTTTTCTGTGGAGTTATAATCTTATTAAGTTCTTTGATATTTAATGCACCACTTATGTCTTCGTTGGAGAGGTGACTGCTGAAAACAGAATTGCTGGGATCGATTACTACCACATCATACTTATCTTTAACCGAGGAACTCTGTTTGTACAAAACTACGGTATGAACCTCCACAACCTGTTTAGAAGACCCCGCATATTGTTCAAATTTCACCGCTCCTTTTTCGCGGGCGAATATATCCACCAAAACTGTTTTGGCGTTTTCGGTGCTGAATAAGTGCTTGACTGCTTTTTCTAACAAAGATTTCTCCAAACTATGATGCACGACTCCTTTGTCAATTTCAGCTTGAGTTTTGCTAATATCGCTACTTCTCTCTTTGGTTTTTTCCTTCACTTTATCTTTATCTTTATCTTTATCTTTATCTTTATCTTTATCTTTATCAGCTTCCGAACCTTTTTTTAACACCACCACTTTTTCGCCTAACAGTTCTACTAGGCCACTTATTAGAGTATCTCCTTTGGTTTCTAAGCTACTACCGTTGATGCCATAATGCAACACTTCGTTTGGAGTTTTACCGTCAATCGTACCGTGTTTATAGGTTTCCTCGTATACTACAAGACCATTTGTGCCAGTCATTAGATCGCTGCTTCCTCTACTAATTGTTATTGTTTCGCTATCATCTTTGTCTCCATCGCTATCAATATCGCTATCAACGTTTGTGGCAAAGCTGACATCAAAAAATTTTTTTGCCTGAGTGCGAGTAGTTGGGGTAATGGAACCCTCATACTCAGCTTTCGTCTCTTTATATGAATTGTGACTTGTTGAAATTTGTAATTTTGCCATGATGTTACTGCCTTATTTATTTTTAACAATACGCTAAATTATACCATAAATAGCGCACGGGCGTGAGTCTACAACAAAATGTTTTAGGTTGCAACAGGAATATTGACTAAATCATAAGTTTAGTAATTAAGTGAAGCTTTATTTGGTTTCGAAGTAATAAAACCTTACTTGATTCATTTTCCCGGTTGGTTGGTGCGGTTGCGGGTTTGTGAGTTTTCTTTTATTTTATTAACATGGAACTGTGTTGAGATTGCTGCTTTTTCAAGTAATTTTCCGGATGCTTTATGAATGTTGAGTTGTTTAAATTGATCTTTTTCATTAGGAGCTGTCGTTTTCATTCCGTGCATGTAGATTTCTTTATATTGCCCTTGATTTAATGTAGGAATATCTGCGGGTTTATTTTGTCTTGCTGGGTCTATAGCCTGGACTATTTTTTCAACGACAGCATCCTTTCCTTTTTCGACTTCTTTTTTCAGGATATCTACAACTTCTTTGTCAGTCTTTCCTTTTAGTGCGTTGTCAATTCGTTTTGTTGTCTGTTCTGGAGTTTCGTTTGTCACCAATGTTATGCCGACATCTTTCCCCGTTGGTAATTTAGGGCCTGTTTCTTGTGCCTGTTTTTTTTGTGTTGGGGGAGTAATGTTTTCTTCTGGCGATTGCGATAAATTAACATTTGTACCTTTGTTAATACTGACTTCTTGCATCATTTCGTTATATTTATCGCGAGTAACGGGTAGGGTATAGATTTTTCCTGCTCGCTCTATGTAACCAACCGCATCTGGTCCAGTGCCTGTAAATTTGACCGGCATTGGGGAGCTAACCTCTGTTAATTTTCCAGATTTATCATAATGAGCAGTAAAGTAAATTGCATCTTTTTCTGATATATTCTGGCCGTTCTCATCTTTTACTGCCATTGATAGATGAAGCGGTCCTTCCCCTTCTAATTTTTTAGGGAAGTTTATAGTTCTGTAAGAGCTAACATTTTTTATCGATCCATCTGAAAGTTCTACGCTTTGCGGTTTTTGAGTATGGGTAGTTTCAGAAATTTCTCCTACTTTTGTTCCAGTATTATTTGAAAGTTGCACTGTTCTAATGGTCGGTGAGGAATTTTTCCACTCTACATTTTTAAAATTATCTTTGAAATGTTCGTGAACTTTTTTGTATCCTAATGTTTCAACAACATTTAACTTTTCTTGAAATTCCTTGTCATTTAAAACTGCTTTTGCTTTATCTTTGCCTTCTTTTGCTACATATTCCCTAAATTCGCTTATTTTAAGAGCTTGTAGTTTTCTTTTTTCCCCTTCGCTTTCTGCTCTATTGACCATTTCTCCTTGCAACATCTTCTGCTGTTTTAGCAAAATCTCTTTTCTTATTGTCTCGGTTATTGGGTCTAGCTCCTCAGCTGGCTTTCTCTCTGCTGGGTTTGGGCCGAAGGTGAAACTATCCTGTGCCGGGCTTTGAGGCGCTGCTGGTTGCTGTATCTGAGCTATTTCTATCTCGGGCGGTTCGTTAATAACGCGTACTATTTGTTCTGGTTCTGCTCTTTTGTGCTTAATGTCTGCACGGAGCGGTCTCTCGGCAGCTATTCCTTGGGTGATTGCGCTAGGTTCAATTTTGTTTTGATCGCGTTGTTCTTTGTCATTTGGGCTGGGTTGAATAGTTGCAAACCGAGCCTCTATACCTTCGTTTACGTTTTTTGTAACAAAAGTGTCTTTTGTTGTTTTTTCAGATGGTTTGGGATAGCGTTTTAAAGTTGCTTTTTTTCCTATTTCATCTGCGTTTCCCAGTTCAACGCCTATGGCGTCCCTTTTTATTGTTTGTATGTCTTCTTTTGTGTGACCATTTTTTAGCATATATCCTTCAAGAGCTTTAACAGTATGGCTTTCTTCTGGATTTTTACCAGCCGCTTGTAGTTCGAGAATTGTGCTGTGCAAGTAACCCTCCTGATATGGTTTGCTCTTATTTGCTAATTTATTTTTAGCAAAATCTTCCGGAAGTAATTTTGCCATATCTTCATAGCCTTTAAGTTGGGCCTCATTTTTAAAATCTATGGAATTGATACGTTGAAAATTTTTTTTGCTCATGGCTATTTTGTGCTTTAGTTTCAGTTAGATTTGGGCAGGTTTAAATTAAATTGTAGCTTTGTTTTAGTAATTTTTCAATTTTTTATTGAAAAAGTCTTAAGATTTTAACTTAATTTGTTACATCTTACCCATGTAGCAGCTTTAAATTATGCCTGAAAATAGTAAAAATCACTGAAGAAAAGCGGGGTTTTTAAAAAAAATGGCTTTAATTTGATTTTTTTTAAAAATATCGGTTGACATGAATTGCGATTAGCTATATAAAAGTCCTCACGCAAGCTTGATAAAAAGTTTGTAGCTGTTTGAAAAGTTAATAAAAAGTAAAAATAAAATTTACTACACCGCGATAAAATCGCGAGTGGATACTGTTTGTGCAGATTTAACTCTGCATACATCGTGTAATCTCAAGTATAAAGTAAATAAAATAAGAGCATTTGGTGGATGCCTTGGCGCTAGAAGGCGATGAAGGACGTAATACACTGCGATAAGCTCCGGGGAG
>Ga0075154_10000917_pt1 | contig 22631 bp, 22 predicted proteins | sample JI71714BDNA_FD_70965 | JGI IMG/M metagenome (GOLD analysis project Ga0075154, IMG submission 70965) | Wastewater effluent complex algal communities from Wisconsin, to seasonally profile nutrient transformation and Carbon sequestration -... | ecosystem: Engineered > WWTP > Effluent > Algae...
GTCATCGTAACCATTGGATAAGGATAGTCTGAAGCCATCAATATTTGCTATGACTTTTGAAAGAATTGTTTCTTTAGCAAGTGCTCCACCAATAGGAGATATGATTTTACCGAAGTGAAACTGGGTCATCATGATAATAAAGTTTGTAAAGTTTGTAAAATAGTTTTTACTGTTATGCTAGGTTAAGAATATGAGTGTGCTGATTGTATGTAACAACTCTGACTCATTGTTCTGGTGTGTATTCAATGATGCAGATTGATGTATTTTGTAGTGGCTCATAGTACATTTGTATCATTAACTATGAAATAAGTTGTTCTGCTGGTTTTTTTACATTAGGAAATGATTGTAATTCTAGAGCTTCATTTGGTGTTACAAATCTTAATTCAATACATTCATCGGATGGTGTAAATTGTAAGTGTTCTAATTCCACATCATAGAATATGTTTGCAATTTCTTGTCACTTGTGATTTTGAGTTGTAATAAAGTGACTTGGACGAGGACTTATAGATGTTGCCTTTAATCACAATTCTTCCATTAATTCTCTGTGTAATCATTGTATCGGATCTTCTCCGTGATCAAGTCCTCCTCCTGGAAATTCTCGAAAACCATTATTTTCTAATGCAATAAGGAATTTTGTTTTGTCTTCATTCCAAATCAGAGCCTTGATGCTAATTCTGTAGAAACATCTTTCGATCATGTGTTATGTTCACTATAGAGTAAAGAGACAAAAACACCAGAAAAACTCTCAACAACAATGGCGAGAGTCTCGTGATGTACGTCAGAATCGTTAATAAGTATGTATTAGATTCATATAGATGATGTGATGATGCAGACTTAATATGTTTGTACAAGATATACTAACAAATAGTTTGGTCCCAGCTGGACTTGAACCAGCGACCCACAGGTTATGAGCCCGTTGCTCTAACCAACTGAGCTATAGGACCATGGTAGTTAAGCAATGGTGTTGTAGTATGAATACTACAACATAAATATAATAACACAAAAGAGTTATTACAAATTACAAAAGAGAAAATGTTCCTCTATAATTAATAATAACTCTTAATTTTAATGGTGGGCGACGAAGGATTCGAACCTACGACCCCCTCGGTGTAAACGAGGTGCTCTCGACCAACTGAGCTAGTCGCCCTAACAATGTTAATATTGCCTTACAGATGGTGCCAAGGGGCAGAATTGAACTGCCGACACGACGCTCTTCAGGCGTCTGCTCTACCAACTGAGCTACCTTGGCTCACAGACTTTCGGGAACGCGGGACTCGAACTCGCGACCTCTCGCTCCCAAAGCGAGCGCTCTAGCCATCTGAGCTAGTTCCCGATCGTGTATTTAATCAGTCACTACAGTAATGCGATTTGATTGTTGATCGTCTACCTTGCTTCCGATAGGAGATTATATATGGATTAGTGATCCAAAATCAAGAGATATTTTGATTCTATGTGATGATGCCTAGATTATGCAGGTATGTAGTATGATTATTGATAAAATCTTTATATAGAAGACAAGCTAGAAAGCTATTATTTAGGAGCTTAATGATCAAAAGACGTTCATCTAGTTTCATAAAACCTACATAGTCCTCTATAGCCGCATTTGAGCGTTTGATGTGTATTTAGACCCAATGTATCAATTGTTTTGAAGATTTCTTTTTTCTTGCCTCATTCAATCTCGAGGAGGGGAGGTAGTCATTCATATATATCAATATCAAAAGTATGCTGACCTACGACGTAGCTAATTCTATGTTTGGTTTTTGATCTGACTGGTTTGAGTCATCGTTGCTGAAAGAGGTGAAATGTGTGTTCGGCTTTGGTATGTGTAGCAAATTCATATTCTTCAGCTACTTTGAGGGACTTGTGTTTTTGCTTGATTTTGAAGGTGATATGTGGATTAGTTCCGTCAAAGGTTCTAATTCTAAGAGAGTATCACTTTTTGTCCAAAAATCCCCCTGGAACATCATAGTAATCATCATGAATAATTCCGTCGAATGTTTTGAATCATCTCATTGAGTGAAATTTTGCAATGAGATCATCAACTGAAACATTGAGAACTTTGATTTCTTTTTCTAACATTTGACAAAGTCAGATTAAATAAGTATAATAGCATCATAATCTTTTATATTTCTATTACAAGACATTATGACTAAAATTAAATCTCTTAAGGAAATCAGTACCAAGGCCCCTAGAGGAGTCAGTAAAGATAAAATGAAAGAAGAAAATATTCAGCTTGCTGAGAAGATTACTGAATTTCAGATGAAGATGTATGCTGAAGGCAAACATAGTATGCTTATTATTTTGCAGGGTATGGATGCTTCGGGCAAGGATGGCGTGATTAAACATATCTTCACATGAGTAAACCCTATGGGATGTCAAGTTCAATCATTCAAAGTTCCTACTGATGAAGAGTTAAATCATGATTTTTTGTGGAGAGTACATAGACATGCTCCAGCGAGAGGCATGATACAAATCTTCAATCGTAGTCATTATGAAGATGTGATTATACCAAAATTAGAACATCTCCTCAAAGACAAAGAGATAGATCATAGATATGATCATATCAATGATTTTGAACAATTATTGGAGGACAATGGTACTAAGATTTTGAAGTTTTATCTTCATGTATCGTCAGAGGAGCAAATCTCAAGACTCCATGAACGTATGATAGATCCCAAAAAACATTGGAAACATAATGAGTCTGACTGGCAAAAAGCTCGTAAGTATGATGAGATGATCGAGATCTATGATGAGATTTTTCAAAAATGTGATCAGGTTCCATGGCACATCATCCCAGCGGATGACAATTGGTACAAGGTAAATACAATTGCCAAAAAGATCCTTGAGGCATTTGATGACATGAATCTCAAGTGGCCTAAGTTGCAGGTGGGGGAAGAGTAAAATGTATTGTAATATAATACTGATTATATATCAAATTAGTATTATTTCCCATAAATACATATGAAATCTTCGTTAAATGTTCCAGTTGTGTGAGCTATCATTGAAAAACTAATTGATTGAGAAAAGTATATTCTCATACAAACAAGGCGGAAGCCGTGAACTGAGTATCATGATACTATTGAAACTCCTGTGGGACGAGTAGAAGATTGGGAAAATATCTATACTTGATTAGCAAGAGAGATTAAGGAGGAGTGTGGCTTATCTATTACTCATATCAATAAGCAATATAATTATAATTGAGATAATTCGATCGGATTTAATCCGGTATATTGTACTCAACAATTGGCAAATTGATTACCTTGGATGATGTTTTGTTTTGTGTGTCAATGCGAAGGAGAACTCAAACATCAAGAAGAAGAAACAAGAAACCTAAGATGGATTAAGGTATCTGATTTGGAAGGTATTTTAGGTAGTGAAAAAGTATTTGATCTTCAAAAACCATTTTTTGACTACTATCTAGATCATTATGAGGGGATTGAGTGTCAAGAGTTTGTAAGTTAGTATATGATTCATTTTTTATAGTACCAATATTTAATTGCTTTTTGATATCCATAATAGCACCCATCTTCATCACGTGCTAAAAAAGTCTTGCAAAATAATTTTTTTTCTGTAATATAGCACTGTTAAGTTTTAGGTGCTATTTTATTTTTTATTAAAAAATATACCCATGTTTGAATTATCTTTCAGTGCTTGAAGAGACTCAATGAACCTAACTTTAGAGAAAAATACAACATGATGGAGAATTACGGCATGTTCCTACTGACACTATTTTAAAGGAACAAAGGATTTTCAATTTGATTCCTACTTTAATCCTATTGAGTTGTCAGATATAGTATCTGACTGATATGCTACTTGGGAGTTAGTCTCCTGAAACTGAATATATATAATACCACATAACATACATGATATCTTCCATTCTATTTGGAGCGAAAGGGATGAAAATATTCAAAGAAGATTAGATATTCTCTGAAAACTTATTGAACAATATAATCAATTATTAAATTCGAACAAATTTGTAAAAGATAATATTGATTGATTGTGTAAGCTAGATCTTACTGTTAATCAATAAAAAATCTTAATTATTTATTACTTTATAAACTAAACTATTATGGCAAAAATTATCGGAATTGATCTTGGAACTACTAACTCATGTGTTGCGTACATGATTGGAGATAAGGCAGAAGTAATCGCAAACTCAGATGGAGATCGTACGACGCCTAGTATCGTGTATATCAAGGGTGATGAGCTCTTGGTCGGAAAGCTTGCAAAGCGTAAGGCAATCCTGGAACCTAAGAATGTAATCTTTGAGGTAAAGAGATTTATCTGACGTAAATATAGTGAGCTCACGGCTGGTGATAAGTCTGTACCATATGAGATCAAAGAATGATCTGATGGGGGAGTGTTGATCGTTGTAGATGGCAAAGAATATAAGCCAGAACAAATCTCAGCGATGATCCTCAAGAAACTCAAAGAAGATGCTGAGAAATTCCTCGGAGATAAGGTAGATCAAGCAGTAATCACTGTACCAGCATACTTCAACGACTCTCAGAGAAATGCTACTAAGGTAGCAGGTGAGATCGCAGGACTCAAAGTAGAAAGAGTAATCAATGAACCTACAGCTGCAGCATTCTCATATGGCATGGACAATGCTAAATCTCAAAAGATTGTCGTATATGATCTATGAGGTGGTACGTTTGATGTGACTGTGATGGATATCGATCATAGTGAAGACGGTAAGACGTTCGAGGTATTGGCAACATCAGGTGATACACACTTGGGAGGTGCTGACTTTGACCAAAGAATCATCAAGTTCCTCGTGGATCAGTTTAAGACCAAGGAAGGTATCGATCTCTCGACCAACCCTATGGCGATGCAACGTCTCAAAGATGAAGCAGAAAATGCCAAGAAACAACTCTCATCTGCTGATCAAGTAGAAATCAATATTCCGTTTATCGCAACAAGTGAAGGAACTCCTAAACATATCCAAGAGACTATTACCAGAGCTGGATTTGAAAGATTGATCTCAGATCTGCTGGAGAGAAGCAAGAAGCCAGTACAAGAAGCGATAGCAGATAGTAAACTTAATAAGTCAGACATCAATGATGTGATCCTTGTAGGAGGTAGTACTCGTGTACCTGCTGTGCAGAATATTATCAAGGATCTTACTGGTAGAGAAGCAAAAGCAACTGTAAATCCAGATGAAGCAGTAGCACTTGGTGCTGCGATCCAGGGAGGTATTTTGAGTGGTAATAGTGCAGTATCTGACATCTTGCTCATGGATGTGACTCCATTGTCGTTGGGTGTAGAGGTGGAAGGTGGTCTCATCCATGTGATGATTCCTCGTAATACAACCATCCCAGTCAAAAAATCAAATATCTATACAACAGCAGTCGATAATCAGCCAGCTGTAACGATCCATATCGCACAAGGTGAGCGTAAGATGGCGAGCGACAACAAATCACTTGGTATGTTTAACCTGGAAGGTATCCCACCAATGAGAAGAGGTCAGGCTCAAATCGAAGTAACATTTGATATTGATGCTTCAGGATTGCTCAATGTATCAGCGGTAGAGAAGACTACTGGTAAAGAGCAGAAGATCACTGTCCAAGGTGCTACAGGTATCTCAGATGAAGAGATCGCAAAGGCACAAGCTGATGCTGAGAAATTTGCAGAAGCTGACAAGGCTCGTGCTGAACTAGCTGAGGCGAAGAACAAATTTGATGGTATGTTGTACCAACTCGAAACCATGCAAGAAGACAACAAAGATAAGATCTCAGACGAAGAAAAAGAAACAATCAAGAAATTGATTGATGAGGGTACAGCCCTCAAGAATAATCCAGAAACAACCAAGGAGCAATTTGACACTGAAGCGACAAAATATCAAGAAGAAATGATGAAGCTTTACCAAAAGTTTGGTGCAACGAACAATGCAGCAAACCCAGATCCAGCAAATATTATTGAAGACGAAAGTGGCTCTACTCCACCACAGGGACAGGTGATTGATGCAGAGTAAAACAAGTAAGAAGAATAAGGAAAAGTAGCACCCTCTCGGTTATTCGTTGTTACTCGGACGCACTTTTGGTGCGTCTTTTTGTTTTCTGATAAATTGCCTGCGTAAGGTTCGATTGGTAATCGAACCAATATGAAATATTCCAAAAGGCGGATTATTGATCCGCCCCTATGCCAATTTCACACAAAAGAAAAAATCAATCAGTAGGAGACAAACTCCAAGGAAATACCTGATTGATTTTCGTATTAATACCATTGTCCAAGGTTATTTTTGAGTCTATGCTTTACTTGGGGTAGCGCTATGCTTAAACCTCCCAAAAACATATACACAGGCAAAATATATACAACTAATGATGAGCCATCAAGAAGCAGTATATTTAATCCAAAGGCACAAGCAAAGAATATCCACGGCAAAGGTCGTTCTGCCATCGGTGATTTCTTTACTAAACGAAATGTTGGTATAACTGCACATAGATTTGCACATACTACAGTTATATTTGCAACAATATCTCCATCTTTTGAATCGGTAAGCCACATAATAGTGATTGAGACTAATCCAATAAGCAGTGCGACTAGATCCCATTTATCTACTTCGCTAATCGTTTTGAGCTTGTGCTGTAGAGGAGTAATTCTTGCAAGTATCCAAAATAATACATTGATGGTTGGATAAATCATATTTACCACTAATAATATTAGCTCAGGACCACTTGTTAGTGCTGCATAACTATTATACATTGTGACACTGATTAATGACCATATTACCCAACTGATAATATTTAGGGTAATTTTACCTTGCATCACTCTTGTGATATGAATCACTACAGACAATAGTATTAAAGAGCTTGAGAGAATAGTTATGATATTCATATTTCTCTTATTTTCATTAGTTCTACTTCTTGTTTACTACAGTTTCGATTGCCTGCGATTACTTGACATACAAATAATAAATTAAATATAATGATGATAGAGAGAGTCAAGTGATTTTTGATTTCTAATTTCCGATTTGCAATTTTTGGATTTTTGTGTATTATATTTCTTGTTATTACGTTTTATAGTAATCTTGAGAAATGAACTATATCCAATTTCATCAATTATTTGCAAAGCAGCAGTATGTTTCACTGGCTCAGATTAGGCTATATGAAGCAGATTTTCGTGTTGCAAACCTGACTGAGTGGATCAAGCAATGATATATTACTACAATCACGAAGGGATGGTATCTATTTACGGATACGAAAAGTGATGAGAGTTTATCGATGATGATTGCCAACGATATTTATGAACCATCTTATGTTAGTATGGAGTCAGGACTAAGGTATTATGACTTGATTCCTGAGGGAGTATTTATGCAAACATCTATCAGTACCAAAAAGTCACAGCTACTGAGTTGACCAACAGGATCATATAAATATTATCACGTGCAGCCTCGTCATTATTGGTGATATCAACTTATCCACAATCGTAAGCGAAATAAATATCTACGTATTGCTGAACCAGAAAAGCTGTTATGTGACTGGTTTTATCTCAAGCCCCATGATCCTGATGAATTTGAAGAGTTGAGAATTACCACATCCAGTTATCACGAACTCGTGGATGTGACAAAACTTCGTCGTTATGCTCAACAATATGGAGTAGTCAGACTTATCAATACTATCGAACAATTTATCACTTTTATGGAACAATATGATTAGACTAGAACAATTATTGCCGTTTTATACACCAAATTTACACGATAAACCTAAGGCGATTTTGAGAGAATATTTGCAGGTCAAGATATTGCATTATATCTATCAACATCCACTTGCACAGAAGTTATGCTTTATCGGGTGAACAGCGCTCAGACTTGTGTACCATAGTTCGAGATTTTCGGAAGATCTTGATTTTGATAATTGGTGACTGACTGAGTCAGAGTTTGGTGAGTTGGGTGAGTATATTGCTACAGCTCTGGGTAGGGAGTGATATGGGGTCGAGATGAAGCAGATATTTAAGTGAGCATATCACTGCGAGATCAAGATACCACAGCTTCTGTATGATAACAATCTTGCAGACATGGCAACACAAAAGCTTGTAATCAAGATTGATACAGCTGCACAGTGATTTGATTATGAGGTGCAGGTATCTGGCTTGCAGATGTTTGAGTATGCATATCCAGTGAGAGTAGTGCCTCAACCGGTGTTGGTGAGTATGAAATTATTGGCGTTTTTTGGGAGGATTAAGGGGAGAGATATCTTTGATCTGTCATATTTGCTGAGTATGTGAGTGATGCCTGACTATCGTCTGCTGCATTCCCTGGGTATCACTAACTGAGAAGAGCTGTTGCATGCGATCAATACAAGACTTGCAACCCTCGATCTTGACCAACTCAATCAAGATGTTGCACCGTTCCTCTTCCAAACCAACAATCAGTCAGTTAAGCTATTTCCTGAGTTGATCACAAGGATTGAGTGGAGGTAAAATAATGTAGGGACGTATCACATACGTCCTTTTGTTTTGATTAAAATAATTACCTATTAGGACACAAAATATTGTGTCCAAGCAACAGCGAATGCCCGTGAGGGTGCTACGCCAATTTCACACAAAAGAAAAAATCAATCAGTAGGAGACAAACTCCAAGGAAATACCTGATTGATTTTTTTGATACTACTCATCATTTTCACTACCTTTACTTTCTTTTTCAGTGATTACAATATCTACTTCTTTTGAAGATAGATGGATACATAGAGCCGAAATTCCCAGTAATCCGATAAGACAAGCATCCCAGCTTTCTGAGTCATAGTAATCTACGTAACTCATTAGTTTTGCAGGCACCAATAATGTACACATCGAAAACATCCAAAATAATGGTTTCTTGATGCCACTTGTTGTAACCGATACTTCTGAACTAATACTCACAAAAGATGTTAGTCCAAAATAACACTTAAATGATGCATAATATGATATTAAAACCATTCCTACGCAAACAAAAAGAAATGTTATCATTCCTGAATTTGTCTGTTGAACTAGATTTTGATATATATATTGGTGCATAATCCAAAGATGCTCATCCAGGTGAAGTATAAGAATCTTAGATCTTCTGGTAGTTTACCGTTTGTTTTTTGGTGAACCAAAATTGTTCCTCCAGCCATGTTTTTAGTTATTTAGCTGTTTTTCTACTTCTTGTTTACTACAGTTTCGAGTGCCTGCGATTACTTGACATACAAATAATAAATTAAATATAATGATGATAGAGAGAGTCAAGTGATTTTTGTTTGGGTGATTGTTGAGATAACAATTTGCAACCCTACGCTAAATTAGTATAATGACGCCATGAATCATACTTTTGTGTTGCAGTCTGACTATATCGAGCTCAATAAGCTGCTCAAATTTTATGGATTGGTGGATAGTGGAGCAGATGCTAAGCAAGTAATTGCACAGTGACTTGTGACTGTAAATGGAACCATAGAGACTCGTATTCGCAATAAGCTCAAAGATAGTGATAGAGTAGTATTTGGCGATACAACTATTGTAGTCCAACAAACATAATTTAGTATTCATGGCTCGTATTATTACGAAGAATAAGGTCATATCTGCGATTGTCTGATATTGTACTCAATTTATTTGCTATTGTGAGCTTGCGAAGAATCTATAGCTATAGATGAGATAATGATTTAGAACTAGATCCTTGATGATAGGATGATAGCAGATAATATAGAAGGATGACACAAGTGAATCGTCTCTGCAAAAAACTCTCAACTTTATATACTTTATCAATCTTACAGATCAGTATGACCTATAGAAGCAAAAAACCTCAAATCTTGTCAGATATTACAATTACTAAACTTGGTCATGGTTGAGTAGGTATTGCTACAGCTCCAGATGGGCGTACTATCGTCGTGAAGGGCGGTGTGTTGCCTGGCTCACTGGTAGATCTTAAGATAGTGAAATTTCGTAAAGATTATATCGAGGCACATGTGCATGAACTTCATAGGCTCGATCCAGTGATTGCAAATGGGGAAGTCTTGTGCCCACATTATCTTCATCATCACGGAGGACAGAAACTCCCAGATCATCAGCATGGTTGTGGATGATGTAAATGGCAAATTATCAATTATCCTCAGCAATTAGTAATGAAGCGTGATATTGTAGCAGAGTGTATGATGGTGATTCAGGGCAAGATTGATCAGATTGGGTGAGTGCCGATGCCTCTGACCACAGAAGAGATTTTTGGGTATCGTAATAAGATTGAATATAGTTTTGGTAAATATATTACAGGAGGAAGTAAGAAGGAAAAGAATAAGGAAGAACATGAAAAAATACCAAGACAAGAGCATCATCGACAGTTGGGATTTCATCGTCAAGGTCAGTTTTCAAAAATTATTGATATTGATCAGTGTTATCTTACCGATTCGACAATGAGAGCAGTGTTTACACATTGCAAAGACTTACTGAAGTCTACCGAATTGCCAGTCTATGATCAGATGAGACATGAGTGAGTGCTCCGTCATCTTATGATTCGTCAAGGTAAACACACCAATCAGATGATGATTATTCTCTCAGTTGCTGATCAGCATGTGTCATTGCGTGATATGGCTATGCTCCGTGAGACACTGATCAATGATTCCAAACTTCGCATGCTTGTTACTACTGCAATGCTTGTAGTTAATAATGGTCTTGCTGACATTATTTATGATCGTGATAGTCAGTCAGAGGTCCTCTGGGGTGATGGTTTGATCTGCGAAGAACTTCACTTTGATGAAATGAAGTTGTCATTTGAGATTGCTCCAACTGCCTTTTTCCAGACAAATACATATGGCGCACAGCTGTTGTTCCGTACTGCTCGTGATATGATTGGAGAAGTGAAAGGAACATTACTCGATCTATATTGTGGAGCTGGGACAATAGGGTTGTGTTTGCTGGCTCAGTGAGTATGATCTCGCTTAGTAGGTATCGAGCTGGTGTCTGCTGCGATTGATAATGCATGGGTCAATGCTCGTATCAATAATCTTGATGGCAGGTGTGAATTTTATGCTGGTAAGGCTGAAGATATTGTCAAACAACAACTTAATCTTACAGATCTTGAATGTATTGTAGTGGATCCACCACGTGAAGGTCTTCATCAGGATGTGATTGTTTTCCTTTTGGAATTGCTGAAAGAGGCTGAAAGAGGCTGAAAGAGGCTAAAGTTATGTTATATTTCATGTAATCCAGCCACGCTGGCGAGAGATTTGGCATTGCTTACGGCTGAGGGATGATATGAGTTGACCGCATTGCAGCCAGTGGATATGTTCCCGCATACGCACCATATTGAGAATATAGCACAAATGTGCTAAGATGCTTCGCATTATTGCGATGATGAAATAATCGCAACCGCTTTGCGGTATAGCACAAATGTGCTAAGCTGCTATGCAGTATTGTGATGAGGGGATAGTTATTGTATTATTGGTGATTATATATTAAGGTTGACATATTTTTGCATTTTATGGGATAATCACCATAATACAACATCGTAACTTCATTTGATTAGTATGAACCAATGATTTATAAAGCTTTATGATGTGTGATAGCTGGTCTTGTACTAAGTGCGTCATGATATACATTTGCTCAAAGTGTAGAATCATTTACTACCACTGCACAGCACACTCAAGTATGAATACCAGATAATTTGTCTGTGGATACACTATCAGGATGCGTGGCTCAACTTTTTAGAGTCAGCTGATACTATTCACCCCAACCTAATCAAGATGTCTATACTCGTAATACATATGAAGCTGAGATCAGACTAAATGGTCGTGGTACACATTGAGCGTCTGGTAGAGGAGTATTCAATGGTATGGTAGCGGCTCCTAGGTCGTATCCATTTGGAACGAAGATTGTGTTACCATGACTGTGAGTAGGGGAAGTACATGATAGATGAAGTGCGATTGTGTCTGGAGATGGTTTTGATCGTATTGATGTGCGATTGGGTGCTGGTGATGTTGGTATTGAACGTGCTAAAGCTGTATGACTCAAATGGATTCTATGATGGCGTTGTGATTCAAATGTTACACTGCCTATTTGATTTGATTGGTCTCGTATTCCGGATTATGTTGATTTTGTTGGGGTTGCTTTTTGGTCTGTGGATCAGTCTATTGGTCGTAGTGGAGCTCTGGTATATAGATTACAATTTTATCTTAAGCAATTATGATATGATAGTAGTAGTATAGTATCTTGAGTGTATGATCGTACGATGTCTGATGTTGTGTGTCGTTTTCAGGTGGAGCATCTGCAACTTAATCCAGATGATGATGCTTGTGGGTATACGGGTCCTGCTACGCGCAATGCTTTGAGAAGGTTACTAATAAGGCAGTGATTGTTGAATGATGCTGGTGTTTATGCATTACACAATCAGTGATCTATTTCTTCTTTGTTTACTCAGCCAGATGTGCGTCCATGATGGGTGAGTCCTGTAACTACTATCGCTCCAGCTGTGATAGCGTCAGGGACGCAGGGTATATCATGAGACACGACACTAAATTTTGCTGCTACAAGATTTGTTACTTCCCGTATGCCAAGATTTGGTCAACAGAATACTAATGTGATTGTGTTACAGAAAATACTACAGCGTGAATGAATTTTTCGTCAACAACCTACATGATATTTTGGTCCAATTACAAGAGATGCAGTGATTCAATTTCAGCTAAAGTATAATTTGATTGATGATGTTTCGCATTCAGCGGCTGGAGTCATTGGCCCAACTACTCGTCGTCTTTTGCTTATTAAGCAGCGTACATTGCGTTAATACTATGTTGCTATATTTGCATTTTGTTAGTTAATCATTATAGTCTTATGATGTGCATTTGACACATTTTTAATTTATTATTATATGTTATGAATCGTTATTACATTGTATGAGTATTATGTAGTTTGGTTGCTCTTGCTGGTTGTACTCCTGCTGCGCCAGGTGCTCCTATAGAAACTAATCCTGCTATTGATGCACTTGCCCAGTGTTTAACTAATAATGGAGCAACATTTTATGGTACTGAATGGTGTCCTCATTGTAGAGAGCAAAAAAGACTATTTGGTGGATCAATTGATAAAGTCAATTATTTTAATTGTGAAAAGGATGAGCAAGCTAAGATTGCATGTCAAACTGCTGGTGTAACATGATATCCTACATGGGTATTTGCTGATGGTAGTAGATTGGTGTGACAGCAAAGTCTTGAAGCTCTTGCTGCGAAAGCAAATTGTGAATTTGCACCAGAAGCACTTGTTGCTCAGGAACAGGAAGCGTCAATGCAGATAGATGGACAGTAGTGGCTATATAATGACAAAAAATCTGACATCTGTCAGATTTTTTGTTATTTGATAATGGCTGAAGACCGGTCAATGAGTTCGCGATATGGCTCATTCATATTAAGATAGATCATTGTGGACCAATTGCTTGTAGGTCTAATAAAGTATGTCTGTGGTCAGCTTTCATATGATCCACATGTCTCTTTGGTAGGGGACCAAAACTCAAAGCGTTGCACATTGGATCCTATAACTCATCATGTTTGCTGGAAGATACAGTTGGCTGACTTGGGAACTAGTCATTGTTTAATCATTGAGCTATGTGTCTCAAATAAAAGAGACTGTAGTCAGGTGCTTTTTGTATGAGTAAAAATATGAATTAGAGGAATACTGGTAGTAACTGCTCATGATCTTTGGCGCCATATGATGCCTGGTAGCGAGGTGTCGTAGGTAATTGTAGTAGTTTCACATTGTTGTCACCATACCGAGAGTAGGTCATTGTTGATCAGTACTCGATCACATCATTCCTTTGGTAGTTGATTTGGTTTGCCATTATAACTTTCTAATGATAGTGTGCTGATGTATGTCCACTGATATCATGAATTCGATTTATTTCCCATCAATTGTACTGTATAGATATATCATGGTACAAAACGAAATCATTGAATTGTTCATGTAAATTGCTCTTCAGGTCAGTTATTGCGAGATATGACAAGACATTCTTGTCGCGTACCGCATGGTGTGCGTACATCTTTGATGGATCGAGTTTCATATATGATATGATCGTATTGTTTCAGGCGATATATACGATGCATGAGTTGAATGAGCTCTCCTCTTGTGATGGGGAGTCATGGTTGAGATAGTGGTTTGCTAATATATCATTCGCGTAGTGCATATGTTTCATACGGAGATCGCCACTGCGCAGGCTCTTGTTGTATTCCTCCCATGATTCTCATAAGTATTGTGAGCGCCTGAGCGTGACTGACGTATTCTTTTGGGTGAAATTCATTATTTCGTCATTTGATCATTCATTCATTACATGCCTGCAAAATGAAGTTTGTTAGTGTTGGATCAGTGATGTGTAGGTCAGTAAATCCACATGCTTTTGTGGTGTTTTGTGGTATAGAAGAATTAACAACCTTGGCAAATTGAATCATCATCTTAGAAATTTGTTCTCTAGTGATTGATTGTGTTGGCTTAAATTGTTCTGTTGTATTGTACTTAGTTATGCCAAATTGATATGAAAATGCTAGCGCTTGCTCTAGTTCAGTGCCTGTAGTGCACTCACCAGCATAATCGATGATCTGAGACTGACTGGTTGCAATACATACGTTGCTGTAGGTAACTCAGTTGCTACCACATACTGGATTGTAGTCTGTAGTGCATGCTGTCTGGGCAAATGCTATCGATCATATAATAGATATAAGCAAACAAGACACTATGGAGATGTATTTGATCATGTGACAGTAGAATAGCTAAAATAACCATGAGGTATCTTCTTGTAGATAGTTTTTTGGATTGTTTTTGCAAGATATTATTGAGAGATTGCAGGTTATTCTATATCTACAAACATTGATTTGGATCTATATTGCAGACTTTCGGCAATGTGCTTGGTAAGAATTAAATCACTGTTGTCTAGATCTGCAATTGTGCGAGCTAGTTTGATGATGCGATGAACGACTCTAGGAGACAATATAAGACGGGTCGCTGCTTGTTTAATGAGATCATTGGCTGAATCTTCCATGTGTATATATAGCTGAATTTCTTTGCTTCCCATATGAGCATTGGCAGTGATATGGGTATCAGCGAATCTGACTTGCTGTCTTGCTCGTGCTTGAGTGATTGATGTTTGCATCTGTGAGCTTGATAATTCATCTCCTGTATTATCAAGTAGTTTATTGATGTTTTCTCTCGGGATCTCTAAAATCATATCAATACGATCGAGCATCGGTCCAGAGACACGACTTTGATAGCGTTTGATATCATTGAGTGAACATGTGCATTGTTTTTCAGGATCTTTATAGTATCCACAAGTACATGGATTCATTGCTGCAACAAACATAATATTACATGGATAGGTAACTGATCCTACTGCTCTTGAGATATGAATCTGCTTGTCTTCTAGTGGTTGACGTAATGTATCTAGCGTGTCTCTTGAGAATTCAGTCAATTCATCAGCAAATAAGATGCCTCTATGAGCAAGGGATAGTTCACCAGGACGAAGATTGGGTCAGCCTCCAATAATACTAACTTTGGTTGCTGTGTGATGGATAGATCTGTAGGGTCTATGAGTAATGAGTGGTTGATCAATTGTTAGCTTACCAACAAGCGAATATAGTTGACTTGTTTCTAATATTTCATGTGGTGTGAGTGGTGGGAGAATTGATTGTAGTGCTTTGGCAAGCATCGTTTTTCCACTACCAGGAGCGCCAATCATCAGGACGTTATGAAATCATGCCGCTGCTACCATAAGAGCGCGTTTGGCGGCTAGTTGGCCTTTGATATGTTTGAAGTCGCTGAGATGTTCGGTAGCTTGTGTTATGGCTTGACTAATGTCATGATGATTTCATATAGATGGTCTATCTTGTCCATGGATGCACCAATCTACAACTTGCTGAAGATGTTGAATGGGGTAGTAGGTGATATTAGGTAAATAAGAGAGTTCAAATGCATTCTCTGCCGGCACAAAAAAAGTAGTATACCCACGCTTGATAGCAGACATTACCATTGGTAACAATCCATTGACTTTCTTGATATTTCCACCTAATCCTAGTTCACCAAACCACAATGACGACGTTACAAGGTCAATGTCGGGCATATTTGTTTCATGTAATAATGTGATGATGCTCATTGCAATTGGTAGATCAAAACTTGTGCCCACTTTGCGTACGTCTGATGGTGCGAGATTGACGATGAATTTACGGTTTGGGAGGTCGACTCCAACATGACGAAATGCTGCTTTGATACGTTCTTTGGATTCTTTGATAGCAGTATCAGCCAGACCAATGATCTCTAATCATGGCAGAGATCTGTTACTATCACATTCACAGATGATTTCATAGCCATCCAGTCATACAGCGGCATAGGTTTTGATGAGGGAGGGCATACAATAGTAGAAAGTATGAGGTAAAAAGTAGAAAGTGGTGCAAATAAAGGAGAATCTTCTAAAGAAGCGTACAAGTGAGGCTATTTTTTGAGAAGTGCATCGATAATGATAGCAAAGAACTTGACTATATTTTCTCGATATGAGCGCTTATTTTTCATTGCAGTAAATATTAATAAATCACCATAGATATAGTAAATACAAACTTATTTTGCAAGGGGATTTTATGTTCTTTGGTTCACAAAGAAACAAAGACTCTTCGAATATAGTGATAGATTGATATAAAAATCTATTTTTGACTATTAAAATTAATGATAGCTACTATTTTGTCTGATGATATGTCCAATTATTCAAAACATATGATTATCGAAACAAAAAATCCTAACAATCTTAGGATTTTATGATATGATTTTATGATCTTAATCTAACCTCGTAAATCTATAGCTACCATAAATCAGCATACCTGCCAAGAGGATGAGAGCGATATTTTGGACAGGTCAGACTTGAATTTTTTTGGTTTCATCTACTGTCAATACCGTGCCATCACTACAGGTAGCTTGCACCGTATAATAACTATAATCCTTGGTTTTGGAATTTGGATCAAATGGATATAAGAAGAAGTTTTCTACTGTTTCTGCAACTTTTGTTGCATCGTATGGTAGTGTATTCGGTTGATCTGACTTATATATTGTATATTTATCTACTCATGCTATTGATGGCCATGTGAGATAATAATTTCATCAGCTTTTGATGGCAGATATGATAATACCATCTACATTACATAGTCTGATTCCAGCGCTCCCATGGAATCCATCAGAGTTTGCTGGATTAATTGTGATAATTCTGGATGCGGCTCATTTGAGTTGTCATTGTGCATCAAGTCATTGAATTTGTACATAATATGTAGTACTCGTATCAAGTGTGAGCTGAGCACGATTTGTTGTTGCTAAAATATTCTGATTGAGATTTGAGTTGTTTGTTCCATACATGACGCGATATCTATCAAAATTTCCTTTAATTGTTCGGTCAAGGGTTATGTTGCTGAGGTTTTTAGGGTCTCTTGTATGTTTGATAGCTGTGATTGCGGCAGTACTTGCTTGCACATTGATTGATTTTACTTTTTGGTAAGTTTTGATATTGTCTCATGCAGATATCTTAAGATCGATAGGGTATTCTCATGCTTGTGATATCTTGAAAGCTTTACTAAACACTCCTTCATCAATCTTATCCATGATATAGGTTTGTCCATCGAGTATTAGTTCTACAGATGATACAGTATCTAGAGTGCTTACTGTGGCTGTGATAGTTTGATCTGATTCAGGATTAGCCGGAGTAGTGGTGATAGTTTTGAACAAATTAAGATCTGCAGTTTGGTATGAAAACTTGATTGAGTCAGATTCTCATAATATATTGCTGTCGATATCTACGACTTTTACAACTAGTGTATGAGATCATGGTGTTACTTTACTGATGTATGTAGAAAAACTTCAATCTGATTCAGTAATTGTATCGTGTACTTTGGTGTTATTTAGATAAAATTCAATTGGTGAGTTTGGGAACTTACTTGTTCCAATGACGTTTACTGTGGAGCTTTTTTCAATACTACTCGCTGAGGGACTTACTACAACGACATCTTCTTCTCAGTCATTATCTGAGGTTCACTGTACGACAATTTCTACTGTTCACTCACGGTCTGGATTGAGAACTTCATAGACACGTAGGGTATATGTTCATTCTCTTTTGAAGATGAGTCATTTATTAAAAATTTTGGATCACTGATCTACTGCTTGAAATGTATATACTCCATCTGCCGGAAGAGTTACATCTCTATCACTCAAGTTATCAACTTCCATAAAGACGTCACCATCATAGTTTTTGATAATTTCGCCTCTTGTGTCTACTGCCTGAATTGTAATATCAACTGCTTCATTGACTGCAATTGGGTTACGGGCAACTCTTATAATAAAGCGCTCGGCTCAAGATGCATATACAGCCGATATACCACATCATAGCATGAGCATACAGACCATTAGAGGTTTAGTGATATGGACGAAATACTGTAATAGTTTCATATGTAGATAGCAAATAGATAGATATAAATATATACTACACTAAGAAATAGTAAATACATTTTAGCATAGTTATCATATATCCAGTATAATATGATGACACAAGGAAAGCAATTTTAGATATTGATTTATTGCTATTTTAGTTGACTTTTAAATGAAAATTACATTCTTGTAATTGATAGTGATTGTTGTGTATTATTTGTGACTATATTGGGCGAGGTGATACTGATATTAGATGTGTCTCATGTGAGAGGGATTTGCACTACTGATCATTGCTCAATTACTCCTTCTATGAAAATCGTAATTGCTCATGACATACGATGATCAAACGTGTACGAATAGTCAGATGTTATTGAATCTGTCATAAGTCACACAGAATTAGTATCATACCTAACTGGGATAGCTAGTGTTCATGAGAGTGTCTGAGTAGCATTGAAGATTTCTAGTGTTGATTTTTGTATTGTATACATAATCTGACCTTGATCTTGATTGGTGGTAGCGCTTAATACATCTGCCAGTGGTAGTGTATTTTGTCCACTATAAATCATAAAGCCTCATATTCCAATGATAGCTCATAAGACAATAGCTCCAAAACGACTTGTGGTATTCATATTCACACTATATGCAAATATACTAACGAGTCAATTTTTTTATATCTTATTACGATTGACACAATAAATTTTATATGTTTAGTATGTATTTTGGTGGAGTAATATGGTTGATAATGAAATCTGTTACACTAATTGGTTTTTTATTGATATGTTTAGAGGTTGCAAATTGTTATTACTTGTATAAAGTTTGTCTAGTGATTTTTTTGTTATATTGGACTGATATTGATTGTCTGGTCTTTTCTATTTATCTTTTAAATTATTTGGTATATGAATCGTTCTCGTACTACATCAAAACCCAAATACTGACGCTATCTCTTATGATGTATTATTGTGGTACTGTGACGGAGTATTTTATTCCGTTCGTTTTCTATTACTATGACCTGAGAATATACAATAGAAAAATGAGATACATATCACACTCTTCTTCAGCAACTGTCTCCATATCAGCGTATCAGAATGAGATATTGGCTGAGTCGTAATGCTGAATCGCTACCATCGCTTAAGCCTGGTACAGTAGTGTTCAGTGGATCATATCAGCCAAGTGAGTGGATAGAGGTCATTGAACAAGCTACAACAAAGACTAATATCGTTCGTTTGACCTTGCTGGAGGGTTGGTCAAGTTATGATATTGAAGCAAAGTTGATTGAGTTGTGATTGGTGAATTCTGGAGAATATCGTAATGCTATTGAGGATCGCTCGTTCATTGACCAGATGTCAACAACGTATCCATGGCTTAGTGAGCAGTGAGTTTCTTTAGTTTCATTAGAATGATATTTGTATCCTGATACTTATTTCATTGATACTCGTAAGGATATTGTTAGTCAATTAGTTACCGCACAACTCAAAGCTTATCAGGATAGAGTATGGACACCATATCGTGATCAGATTAGGTGATTTTCACAAAAGTTGAGATCTGATGATTTCTCTTTTGATCTTACTCCATATAGTTTGATGAGACTTGCTTCGGTCATTGAGAATGAAGAAAAAGCTAACCAAAATAAGCCAATGATTGCTGGTATTTTTCTTAATCGTATTCAAGAAAATATGAGACTTGATGCTGATATTACGCTATGTTATGGCAAATGAGTGACGTATCGCGAGTGTACGCCCTCATTTATTGTACAACATCTTTATGATTCTTCCAATCCTTACAATACAAGGCAAGTTGGTTGACTTCCTCCCACACCCATTTCAAATCCGTCTATTGCTACGATTAAGTCGTTATTGGAATATCAAAAATCTAATTATTTATATTATTTGCACGACGCTAAGGGTGTAATTTATCCTGCTGCTACGCTACCTGAGCACAATTCAAATAAGGTCAGATACTTATAGGTTATTGAGGTACTTTATTGAGTAGTGATTGTTGTAGTATAGTGAGCTAGTTTTTATTTTATAGTGTGGTTTCAGATGAGGTTATTACAAAATTTATTGCAGATGTTATTTGCATTCTTTTTAATAGTCTGAATTGTGTCTAGTTCTGCTTACGCCAGACAGGTTGAGTTTGATAGTTGATTTGCTTTATGATTATGAGCAAATAGTACTATTTTAGCTATCCAGCCATTGAGCAGTGGTCGTATGTTGGTGTGAGGAGTGTTCTCATCTTTTGATGGTCAAAGTAGTAACTACCTCATCCAATTAACTTCTACTTGAAGTGTTGATACATCATTTTCTATTGGTTGAGGTTTTAATAACTTGGTTCGCGCACTTGCATTGCAGCCAGATGGTAAGATTGTTGTAGGTTGAGATTTTATATCATTTAACAGTAATTGAAGTAATTATATTACCAGACTTAATTCAAATGGTTCATTAGATTTGAGTTTTGCATCTGGTGTGTGATTCAATCAGAGGGTAAATGTGATTACATTACTTTCTGGATGACAGATGTTGGTTTGATGACGATTTACAGAATATAATTGATTTTCTCGTAATTATATAGCAAAACTATTTCCGGATTGATCACTTGACACCTCGTTTACTCCTGGTGCTTTGTTTAACGCTGGTATAAATGCTATTGTGGTACAACCAGATGGTAAGATTGTTGTAGGAGGAAATGTAGTATGATGAGGATGACGTGTGACAAGACTTAATAGTGATTGAACAATAGATACTACATTTAGTGCTGCTGTAACTAATGCTGGTGTACGCTCTTTTGCTCTTCAGCCAGATGGTAAGATCATTGTATGAGGTGATTTTACTGTAGTTAATGGTAGTGCATATGGTCGTATTGTGAGACTGTATAGTAATGGAACTATTGATACCACATTTGACGTAGGTAGTGGTTTTGGTTTTAATGTATATACACTCATTGTTGATGATATTGGAGGAGTGGTGGCTGGAACTCATGCTACGACTTTTAATGGTTCACAAATAGGCTATCTTGCGAGATTAAATTCTCAATGAGCTCTTGATTCTTCGTTCTATAGTGGTTCGTGATTTAATGGTCCTATTACAGCCCTTGCGTCTATTAGTGGTGGATTACTAGTATGAGGTTGATTTACGCAATATAATTCTTTATCTCGTGGTCGTATTGTAAGACTTATTGATGTTGTACCTCCTGTGATGATTGGTACTGGTCCAGTACTTTTTCATCATGTTTTTGGTGGTTGAGGTAATATATGATCGCCATATTATAGTGACTTTATTGTGCTTTATAATAGTTCTAATCAATCAATATCATTGTCTGGTTGGAAAATTGAGAATGCATGAGCAACTCAGTCATTTCCAGTATCTGGTAGAACTATTAATCTGACTGGCTTGATTATGTCTCAATCTTATTATGTTATAGAAATAATAACCAACACATCTAATGGAATACCTATTATAGATCATATCTTGCCTAATTTAACAGTGACTTTGCCGTCTAGTGCTAGTGGTTTATGAAGTAACAATAATAAATTACGTCTTATTGATAATGAATGAGTGATAAGAGATTTTCTTTCGTTTGGTTCTTCAGTAGATCAGACTTTGATAACGTGAGTTCTTATAAACAGTTGATTGGCAGCATTAGATATCAATAATTCAACTTCATTGATAAGAATTGCGGCACAAGGAACTAATCGTTCTGATTTTGCGATTCAACAGGCTAGTAGTGTACCATGATGTACATGATCACTGGTGTCTGTGTGTTTACTATATCTTAATGAATATCTTGTAACTTTTATTGATCATGATGCTACTATATTAGCCACTGGTGTAGTAGTTCATGGGGAATCTGCATTAGCTCCATTCGATCCGATCCGTACTTGATATACATTTGTAGGACGAAGTCCTATGAGTTTTGTGCAGGTAACAGGAGTTATGCAGATTGTTGCTCAATATGATATTAATGAGTATATATTGACGTTTGATAGTAATGGGGGCACATTGGTACAGCCACTTACTGGTACATATAATAGTGTAGTGATATCACCTGAACATCCTATTCGTACTTGATATGCCTTTGTTGGGTGGAATCCAGTAATTCCTTCTCTTATTCCATCTTTTGATAGTTTTTACGTAGCTACATGGGTTGATACTATCCCACCTACTGCAACAATCACATACTCTCCAAGCACAGCAACAAGTGGTGATGTTATCGCAACTCTCACAGGAGCAAGCGAAGCAATCACGATCACTAACAACTGATGACTT
>Ga0075154_10000918_pt1 | contig 22612 bp, 18 predicted proteins | sample JI71714BDNA_FD_70965 | JGI IMG/M metagenome (GOLD analysis project Ga0075154, IMG submission 70965) | Wastewater effluent complex algal communities from Wisconsin, to seasonally profile nutrient transformation and Carbon sequestration -... | ecosystem: Engineered > WWTP > Effluent > Algae...
AATGGGTAGAGTTACTTCTTTCAATTTCCCTTCAAAATTCATTCGATAGGCTTTGCCTTCAAATTTTTCTTTTTCTGAGAAATGCCAATTTTTTGGAGAAGGGAAAAATACATTGTTTTCATCTTGACATATAAAAACAGGAGATAGTTGATTGATAAGTCCAAAGTCCAGTAATTTTTCATGGTCAAAACTACTGTTGCCAATTCGCTTGGTCGCTCTATCTTTGTTTTCGGACGTTACAGGAAAAGTTTCAATACCGTTTTTCAACAACTCCAAACGCAACATACCTAGAATACTGGTTTGTTGAGGAAAAGCATTAGAGCGGACAAAATAATTGGTCTCTTCTCCTTGCCCAAAAGTACGTTCGTTGCCAAAGAAGAATTTTCCGATGGGAGTTAATCGGAAAAAGTACGCAACCGAATTTTTATTTTCAATCATCATTTTGGGTATCTTTTTGGTGAATAAATTGAACCAATCGAAGTGTAGAATAAACCGTTTGAAGAATAAATTCCAAATCATGTGTTGTTTCATCGTCCTTTTTCGTCTCCAGGTAGATGTGTGATATAAAGTCAGCAACTTTATCAAGAAATGCTCTTTTAGTAGAATGGACTCCTTCGTTAAAATTATTGTCAAAGAAATTTTTGAGCCTTTCTTGAGCGTTTTCGGCTTTTAAAATTGCTTTAATAAGATATTCCATATCGCGGATTCGGTACATGATTGAACTCAGAAAAGCATCTTCATCCTTAAGATTGGTAGTTGTAAGAATATCAAGAAATCCTGTTAAATAATAGTTTTTATCTTGTTGAAATCGGGTGCCAAAATAGTGTCCACTATGTTTCATTACCTGAAACGAAATAGCATTTTTAGTCTTATTTTTTGCTTTCTTGAGCAGATTTTCTGCCAAGGAAAGAGCTTCATTCATTGGGTATTTATAGTAGGTAATCGAAATGCCAAAAGAAAGTGTTGGGGTTGTAATATCCTTACCATGTAAATCAGTAATTGCTTTACCTACAGCAGTATTGAAGGCATCGCTCAGTTTTTTAACCAACTGAAAAATAGTTTGTCCATTAGAAGAAATGGGTGCAAAAAATACCAAATCATCTCCTCCTAAATAAATTGATTTCCCACCAAAAGTATCTATTTCTCCTACTGCTTTTAAATTAAAACGTAAGATGGCTTTATCTATTTCTTCTACTTTACTGGCATCTTTTTTATAGACTTCCATCACTGCTTTTCCCATATTATCCCCATCGGCTTTTACGATAGCGATGTATTTATGGTAACGACGAAAAACATCCTCTTTTTGTAAAACTTTCTCCTTTAGGGTCTCAAATAGTTTATCCTCATCATCTTCAATTCTTTCACCTTTTTTTATTTTTCTAAATTTCTTTCCGGTTTCTTTTAAAAGTGATTTAACCATCTGTTGGTACTTTTCAGGGTATTTTTTTTCAAATTCAACTGTTGAAATTTCCGAAATGGAAGGAAATCGGTAATTATTTGACTCAAAAGCATCATGTATCAAGTTTGTTTCACTACTATTCTGTATCAAAAAATACAGTAGATCTCTTTTTTCCTCTGAGTAATGGGGTGATTGTAATTCGAGAATAGAAAGTTGTTTACCACATTCCTCAATAACATTTTTACCATCTTCCACCCTAATTTCAATTGCACCAAACAGAAAATACTTGAATAAATAGCTTTTTAATTCAAGCTCATTGGTTTTTTCTAATGTCTTTTTATATAAAGCATTTTGCTCCAAAATTTCTTCATTGATCGCTTCAACGGCATTGGAATCAATTAGTTTATCTATTGCGTTTGCAATGGCATTCTCTAAATCTTTGATATTTCCATTCTTAATAATAAGCCTATCTGGAAATAGGCCAGCTCCTTTTTGTGGTTGAAAAATTTTCTCGTCTTTTATATACGGAATGATGAACTCGTTCGCATAGTTTGTTCTGAGTTCCTTGCTAATTTGTTTCATTAAAAATGAAATCAAGTAACTTGCTCCCCAAAGCGACTGTGTATTCTTGGCTTTCTGGAGAGTCTTATAGATAGGTCCTATGGTAAGGGCTAGGTATTTTTTACTTGGCATTTTATCAGGGAGTTATTTTGGTAAATCCATGGTATTTTGCTACACTTTCTGATGTAGCATTTCCTGTATTTGTTTCTATTTTCATCGAGTCTAGAAACTCTGAAACTTTGAAATATTCTGGCATTTCAAGTGATTCCAAGCTCTCATTCAATTCTCTATTGTTAATCATACTTTTTAATTTAAAATTAAATTTCCTTTTTTGTTTAACATCGGAAAAAACTAAATCATTTGGGATTTTGAAAACTAATAAATAGATTGAATTTTCAATAATCTTAAATGTAATGGGGGCTTTAAATCTGTCAATTGCCATCTCTTCATTCATTGCATTTTCTGAATCTGATAAAGCATCAGAAATTTTTACTAACACTTTGTCTTTTGAATTTTTTGTCCCAAATTCGAAATATTCTGCTAATCCCAGCAAACCTCTTAAGTAAAAATGTGTGTTTTCCTTATCCTCCACAGTTAGGATTCTATTCTCAGGGGAATTTTGATCATATTTTAAAGCACTAAAAACATCAGGGTAGGTCTCTTTTATTTGCTTCTTTATTGCTCTTTTCTCCCACCTTACTTTTGGCGATTTAGTATAGAAATAGTTGAATAAGTCTGATTTTTCATAACCATTATGGTTTTTGCCGGATTTTAGAATTTTCCATACCTCATCAATGTTTTCGAAAATTTTATTCAATTCTAATTTGTTTTCATTTTTGTACCCTGCAACTATAAAAGTATCTTTATACAGCTCAAGTATGAGTTCATTTATACTTTTTAATGTATTTCGATTATTTATTTTTAATATTGAGTAAGACCCAAAACCTTTATTTTGTCTTTTTCCAAAATTTTGTAAGACAAAGAATGTTTGAATACTTTCACTTATTTTTTCTATTAATGTTAATTGATAAGATTGGACGGAGCATTGTATCTCACTTTTCTCCAGTGTAGCAAACTCTAGCTCCTTCACATTTATATTCTCTACTTGATCTGATTGTTGACTAAATTTTATTTTATCGCTATTCGAAAAAAAAGGGGTTGGCGCTAAATATTGAAAATCGAATTTATGTATAATATGAGATTGGATATAATTTTTAACATTTGCTTCTTTATTTGGATATTTCTTTGAGTATAAGCTATTTGCTAAAGGTAAATAATATGTACTTGATTTGTTTGGTTCGATCCTCACTTTATAATCCAAAGCCAAATGCTGTTTGCCACCATTTATAAAGTAGTGCTTAAATTCCCCTTTGGGAACTTCTTTTTGGTTTGAGTCAATCTCGGTCAATTTAAACTTTTCAATCAAAAACCGATCAAGCTTCGGTTTTAGCTCAGTAGCTCGTAGCGTTGCCCCTTCTTGGTCATGCTGAAAATGAATGATGGGCGTATGTTGTTTAAGGGTAAATTCGAGTTTGTACATAGCATTAATCTTTACTGGTTAGTTTTATTTCATCCATTTTATATGTAAAATCTATATTTTTCATATCTTTTTGGTGTTTTTGTTCTCCTTCTTGTCTCTTTAAATTCTGCTCGATCATCGCCAATTCATGTTTTTGTTTAGCTCTTTCCGTACAGAAAATTTGTATGTTTGTTACAATTAACTTGGCGATATAGTAAATAAATATCATCCAAGCCACACAATGTGCTACATGGAGTAGTTTGTCTATTTTTTCCATAAATTTTTTAATTTTTTGGGGTTTGAAAATAAATATCCAATAACAAAGCCGAGACATACTCCTGAGAAAAGTAGGACATATCGTGGGGTAACATTGAAATATCCATTCATCGGAGTTAGCGAAATTTCATCAAACTGGAAATACGCCTTATCACTAACAAACGCTAAAATTGCCGCAATAAAAGAAGCCGGTAAAAAATAGGTAGCTACTTTGGTTAAGCCGCCTTGCTCCTCGGTTTGAATGTAGCTATTCAGTTCTGCTATTTCTTCGTCAAGATCTTTTACTTCCTTCTCTAATCGCATTTGTTTTTGAAGTAAATCATACAATTCGATTCCTTGTTCTTGGGCTGTTACTTCCCTGAAATACAATTGGTTACGAAAACGAATATAGCGCTTATAAAGGCCAGATACTTCTTTGCTCTCTATTCCATCATTACTTATGTTCGTAATTTCTGCCGAAAATTTGAGTAGAGTCGCGCGCTGAACCAGGCAAAGAATAGCCATTTGGGAGTAAAAGAGTTTCAAATCATCTAAGAGTTTCCCAAAGAAAAAATCTTGTGGCTTATTCCCAAGTAATAGAACAAATGAATATCGGCTCACACCATACAACGTACCATAATCAATCCAACGATCATTTGTTGCTTCGGAAACTAATTTGGACCTTAACGTTTTACTTTGACAAGTTGGATCTTTTTTGTCAACGAATAGGAAACTGTACCAGAAGTCGTTTTGAATAAATGAATAATTTTCAGATTCCCAAATCTTTAGTTCATTCATCTTATCAGGATTCCCATACAAGCAACAAACAAACATTCGGTCATCTAGTACCTCTTTAATATTTTCTCCAATCAGTTCGGTAATGTGCTTAGGTAAGTAAGTTTCTTTCAAAGGGAGACGATCAAATTCCTGAAAATCCTCTTGTATATCTGGTACGAGAAGATTATTTAATGTAATTCGGTTGGCTAAGAATACATTTTTTGTTCCTAGAACTAAATTTGCTCTATCTAGGAATTGTGGGTAGATTCGACGTCCATATTCGTTTATTTTAAGAATATCTTCCTCTGCAGAGTAATTAAAATTAGCTAAATGAAAACTGAGAACCCCCACGCCAAAATCCGTAAATTCTTTCAGTGTAATGTGATCTATGTGTAAATCGTAGGGTTGAACATCATTTAGAACCTGAATCGAATATATTGAATCTTTTGTTAGTTTTGTGTATAGGTATGCCTCGACAATGCTTTTTTCCATATTGAAGAGGGTGTTTTCAGCAAAATCATAGAAATAACTGTGTTGATTGTAGTTTTCAATACTTTTTTTAGGGTCAAATACCATCTTTTCCCAATGAAATTTATTGATTTTACCTTTCACGAGAAAAGGAAAATGAAAAATATGGTAGCTATTTGGTATAACTAATTCATTCATTAATGGTATTTTTCATTAAAAATACCATTAATATCTTGTACTCAATATATTTTTTGAACTATTTTTTCGAAATTTTTCTTTAGGAGCAAACAATCATATAAAGCATTGTGCTGGTTTAATTTTGAAATATATGAATTAGAATCCATTAAGTTCAATGATTGAGAGATTAAATTCCGATTAATATTTGGATCAATTTGTTGTGAATAGAGTATGCTTGCAAAGTCGATGGGTATAAAATTGAGCATTCGTGGTAAATGCAAAGCCCCCCCAAATAAATCAGCAAAGAAGACCCAGTCATACATATATACATCTGCAATAATACGGCATTCAGATTCTAGATATTCATTTAGCCAGGTTTTTAACTCAATTACAAATTCTTTTTTATTACCCTTATACAGGGTACTCCTGCCTATAGTTTCTTTTCCTGGTTCTAAAAATAGATTTGAAATTACGTTTTCTTGATGCCAATTTGTAAGTTTTTCAGTAGAGTAATCTATAATTTCGGCATAGAATATTCTCTCGGTCTCATCTACTAAGGCAATTGAAATGAGTTCTCCTCGACTTGTTAGTTCAGTAAATTCAGTATCCAAAAATATTTTCATAATTTTTTATTTTTCCTTTTCATCACCACACCACCGTCACCACCGATCTCTCTGGAATCTGGATCTGAGTAAAATGACCCGCAAAGCCTAAATCCACCTCCTGAACCATGTCTGTTTCATTCAAAAGTAAGCCAACCCGCTTCCCATCCGGACGTTCAAAAAATACATGCGGCAGGGTGGACCCGGATGAGGGCAATTGCCGCGAACCAACCGGAACAAACGAACTGATTTGACCCAATATATAATACGCCACATTCCGCTCTACCCGCTGCCCATCAATTGTCAACGCCCCTAAACATTGCGTACATCCCCCCGGAGTATGCGGACCTATGTTCCGGTCGTTGGCCAAATTCCATTCCAGGACAGTAACCGCTCCCTGTCGCAATGCTCCAATGACTACGTTTTTGAGATGCCACATCAAATCTCCTCCAAATTCACCTGCTGAACTCGTCCACTGCTCGGTAAAATAAATCCGTTTTTCGGGATACGCCTGCTGGACTTTGCCCAAGGCTGTGACATCGCCACCATACAGATGAAACGCTGTGCCCCGCACAAACTCGCGGGTTTTGGAATCGGCTAAAATGGATAGGGGATATTCCGGATGATCGGCGTTGTGATCCCAGAGAAGAACTTCCGTATCCAAACCCGCTTGCCGAATCGCTGGACCTAGGTAATTCCGAAGGAAAATATTCTGTTCGTCTGCCGACATTTCCATGCTGGGGTTGTTTCCTCCATGCAAAGGTTCGTTTTGCATGGAAAGTACGGCAATAGGCACGCCCGCTTGCTTCATTTTGGTTAAATACACAACCAAATAACGTGCATAAACATCATAGCAATCGGTTTTCAATCGACCTCCCATGGTGTTGCCGTTGGTTTTCATCCAAACCGGCGGACTCCAAGGCGTGGCCATGAATCGAATATCCGGACGAATTACTTTCATTTCTTTTAGCAGAGGGAGCAAGGCAAGTGTATCTGGACCTAATGAAAAACTTCTCAAATCTAGGTCCTCTACGGGATGGTAATCAAACACCTCTGCATCTAAATCGGAGGCGCCAATGCTCAGCCGAAAAAAAGCGAACTGGCGGGTGGATCCCACCAATTCGTCTAAAAGCTTTTTTCGGTGGGCGGGTTGAAGTGACTGAATCAACCGTGCGCTACTCCCGGTTAAGGTATACCCAAATCCCTCCAATGGAAATCCAGTTGGACGTGAGTCAATTTGGATCACCTGATTTTGGAAAGGGGAGGGGCGCCAAATGAGTGTTTTCGGGGAAAATTCAATCAGCGCGGTTCGGTTTGCCCGCGTTACCCATTGGCCTGTATTTGGATATTTTTGCCCCCAACCCAAGAACGGAATACCGAGGAGAAGCAGTAGGGGTATGCGACTTTTCATAGCCGTTACATTGCTGAATTTTGCTCGCTAAAGCGATTCATTTCCACCAAAAGATGCGCATTTTCCTCTCGCGTGCCGATCGAGATGCGCAAACAGCCTTCGCATAACAAGACATTGGAGCGATCCCGCGTGATCACTTTTTGCCCAATCAAATAATGAAACAAGGCACTTGGGTTTTTAACCCGGACCAACAACTGATTGGAATCACTAGGGAATATATGCAAGACCTCAGCTTGATTTTGCAAGGCTTCGGCCAAAATTTGCCGTTCTTGGATCAAATCCTGCACCATTTGATTTTTTTGGTCTTCGTGATCGAGCGCATTCAAAAGAGCCTTTTGGGTCAGGATATTTAAGTTGTAAGGGTACTTAATTTTATTCAAAATGGCGATCAATTCGGGGTGTGCGAAGGCCATGCCCAAACGTAATCCCGCCATGCCCCAAGCTTTCGAAAATGTCTGCAAAATCACGACATTGGGGTATTGATCCAAAACGGGAAGCCAAGAGGCGTCAGGTGCAAAATCAATATATGCCTCGTCGATTACCACTATTTTTTGGGGGTATTTCTCTACAATCGTACGTATTTTCTCCCGATCTACAAGATTTCCGGATGGATTATTGGGGGAGCAAATCCAAATCATTTGGGTAGATGGTTCAATCGTTTCCTCCACACGGGGCAAATCAATGTCAAAATCGACAGTCAGTGGGGCGGATAAGACTGTAACTTGCTGAATATCAGCACATACTTTGTACATCCCATAGGTCGGGGGGAGTATCAATATGGATTGTTCGAGTGGCGAACAGATGGCTTTGATCAATAAATCGATAGCCTCATCTGAACCATTCCCCAGGAAGATTTGTTCTTTACGAACACCCTTAATTTGGGATAATTTTCGCTTGATTTCTGTTTGGTGTGGATCGGGGTAGCGGTTGACGAGTTCTCCTGTAACCGAACCAAAAGGGTTTTCATTGGCATCCAAAAATACCCCCTCGGTTCCTTTGTATTCGTCCCGAGCCGACGAATAAGGTGTCAAATTCCACAAATGAGGACGGACCAGTTTAGAAAAATCTGTTTTCATTTTTTTAATTCTTCGTATATTAAGTTCAACTTTACGTATAATTACTTAAAATCTTATAAATGAGCTGCTTAGATATGAATCATACATGATTTTTTTAAGCAAATTTTAAGAAAAATAATAGTATTTTTATTTGATTCCCATCCGAATAGCTCCATCCAAACGGATCGTTTCCCCATTCAACATGGTGTTTTGAACAATATGCTGCACGAGGGCTGCATACTCCGCTGGATTTCCCAATCTGGGAGGAAACGGAACTTGGGTCGCTAAAGAGGCTTGCGCTTCTTCAGGCAATGAGGCCATCAATGGGGTTTTGAATATACCCGGCGCAATGGTCATCACCCGAATGCCTAGCGAGGCCAAATCACGGGCTATAGGCAATGTCATACCCGCCACACCCGCTTTACTCGCCGCATAAGCCGCTTGTCCCATTTGACCGTCAAACGCAGCAACTGAGGCCGTATTGATCAGCACGCCACGCTCTCCCTCCGCATTGGGTTCGTTTTTAGCCATGCTTTCTGCGGCTAAGCGCACCACATTGAATGTCCCAATCAAATTGATTTGGATAACTTTTTGAAAATGGTCCAGCGTATGCACGCCCTTCTTTCCTACCACTTTCATGGGCGGTGCGATTCCTGCACAATTCACCGCAATTTGGACAGGCCCAGCCATGGATTCGATTAATGCAATGGCTTTTTGTACGTCGGTTTCCTCTGTGACGCTTCCAAGAATGGTGGGCAGCGAAGGGTGGTTTTGTAGATCCAAAATCCAGACTTGTGCACCCAGCGACGCCAAAAGCTCGGCAGTGGCAGCTCCCAAACCGGATGCTCCTCCTGCAACTAAAACACGTGTTTGTTGAATTTCCATGTATAATTGTCGAATTTCGGGTTGTATCTTTGTAAAATCGCTACAAAATTTGAAAAGAATTGTATGGTATCAAAGGAAAATATAGCGGATTCTTTCCGTGCTTTACAAGATGCTATTTGTCAAGCCATTGAACAAACAGATCAGGTGGGCTTATTCCGTGAGGACGCCTGGGAACATCACTCCGGTGGCGGTGGACGGACTCGGGTGTTGACTGGTGGGAAGATTCTGGAAAAAGGCGGGGTTAACTTTTCTGCCGTGCAAGGAAAAACATCGCCAGCGCTTCAAAAGCAACTCAATCTGGCGGAAGAAGCCAATTACTTCGCTACCGGTGTATCCATCGTCATGCACCCGCATTCGCCCCATGTGCCCATTATTCACATGAATGTCCGGTACTTCGAAATGTCCAACGGCACGTGGTGGTTTGGGGGTGGGATCGATTTAACGCCTCATTACATTCAGCCTGCTCAGGCCCAATGGTTTCATCAACAGTTGGCTTCCGTTTGCGATGATTTCATGCCCGGATCGTATGCTACTTATAAAGAATGGGCGGATCGGTATTTTTATCTCCCGCACCGCCACGAAACCCGAGGGGTTGGTGGCATTTTCTTTGATTACTTGTCCACCGAAAAAACGGGAAAATCGCACGAAGATTTACATCAGTTTGTTCTCCATGTCGGTCAAACGTTTGCTCCAACATATACCCATTTGATGCAGCAAAACGCCGATCTTCCTTGGTCGGAACCGGAAAAGCTCTGGCAATTCGTTCGCCGAGGTCGGTATGTTGAATTTAATCTGGTATGGGATCGAGGAACTAAGTTTGGTCTCGAAACCAATGGCCGGACTGAATCGATTTTAATGAGTTTACCCCCCATGGCGCAATGGCATTATGATTTCCAAGTTCAACCGAATTCTCCGGAAGAATTTACCCAAAAGCATTTAAAGCAAGGAATTAACTGGCTCGGGTTGGAAATTTAATGCACTAAAATCCCAAGCTGAATGAGTCACATCATACTGAATTTGACCATTTCGTACGTTCAGCGGGCTTGGGATATTGTTCTCATACAAGGATCCAGTTCCGAGCCCCTGGGGTAGTGAAGGCTGGTAGGTAGCCGTAAGTTGACAAATGGCATGCAGTCCTACGTTGGATTCCAAGGCCGAGGTCATCCACCAGCCGATGGCTTGATTCTCTGCTGTGGTGACCCACTCTCGAGTGGATTGAACCCCGCCGTGAAGACTCGGTTTTAAAATAATATAGTGGGGATTCAGAGTGGTTAGGATTTTTTCTTTGTCGGCTATTGGTCGAATTCCAATGAGCTCTTCATCCAAGGCAATGGGTATTGGGCTTTGCTGAATCAACTGGCTCATGGCATCCCGTTGACCCGCCGCAATCGGTTGTTCAATGCTATGAATGTCAAATTTTGCAAGTTGATCGAGAATGGATCGGGCATTTTTGGGTGAAAATGCGCCGTTGGCATCTACCCGGAGGGTGAGTTCGGAAGCCGGAGCAGCGGACCGGATGCGGGCTAAAAGACGAAGTTCGGTGGCGAGGTCTAACGCACCTACTTTCATTTTGAGCGTAGTAAAGCCAGCTTGCAGCTTTTCTTCGATTTGTTTTTCCATCCAATCGGCATCGCCCATCCAAATGAGGCCATTGATGGCAAGGGGTGCAAATCCATCAGGAGGCGACTGAGACGGGAAAAGGGTCATAGGAGTTGCGTGTGTCCAGCCCGCCCAAGCACATTCTAAGGCAAAGGCAAAAGCGGGTGATAAGGTTTCGGTTCGCGGTGGACTAAGTGGATTTTTCCAAGCCTCTTGCACATGCCGCCAATCGTGATGCATGGAGGCAATCCAGTTGGGATCCGTTAATTCAGGACTCAATCCGGGTAAAACCGACACCTCGCCGAAGCCAACGCGTTCCGGAAAATCGGGATGGGATAACCGAATGATATAGGACTCTTTCTCATGTAGGACCCCACGTGAGGTACCCGCTGGAAATTTAAATTTCAATGGACAATAGGCCCAAGTTATGGCAAACGACATGAAAAAATTGGTTCGATGGATTTTTTGGCCTTTCAGTAGCCTGTACCACGGCATAACAGCCATTCGAAATAGTCTGTTCAATTTGGGGATTAAAAAACAAACGGTACCCACAGTTTTTTCGATTGGAGTGGGGAATTTATCGGTTGGAGGGACGGGCAAGACGCCCATGGTGCGCCACCTGTTGTCTGTTTTTCCAGATGCGCACAAGGCTACATTAAGCCGAGGGTATGGTCGGAAAACAACAGGATTTCGAGAAGTGCTCTCCACCAGCACCGCCCGAGAAGTAGGAGATGAGCCGCTGCTCTTTCCCCGGTCAGGGGTTCGGAGCTTTGTTTGTGAGAATCGCGTGGTGGGGTGGGAGAAAATTCGGGAACAGATGCCTGAGGTTGAACTGCTCGTTTTGGATGATGTTTTTCAACACCGAGCGATGCGACCCCACCGGATGATTTTGTTGACTACATTTGATGAACCCTTTACAGCGGATTTTATGCTGCCTTCCGGAAGGCTACGGGAAGGTCGGTCCGGAGCACAACGCGCCGATGTGGTGGTGGTGACCAAATGCCCCAGGAAGATGTCAACTGGTCAACAAGACCAGCTGGCTCGCCAAATCAATAAGTATACCAAGGCGCCTGTCTTTTTTGCCCATGAACACTACGGTCAACCGTACGATTTGTGGACGGGTCAGCCGATTTTAACCCTACCGAAACAGGCCTTGGGTGTCGCCGGTCTAGCTAAACCGCTTTATTTCCAACGATTTTTAGCAAAACAGATTCAGGATTTGAGCTTTAAGTCTTTTCCAGATCACTATTCCTACCATCAAGACGATATTGAAGGCTGCTTTCAGTTGAATTATCCGGTGATCATCACCGAAAAAGATGCTGTGAAATGGAAACAATTCACCCAGTTTTCCAATAAATATGTAATTGTTTGGCCGATTCAATTGAAATTGACGAATCAAAACGAATTCGATTCCTTACTTTTGCAGTGGTATGCGGAATATGTACCCCATTCATGAAGAAATTAGTTTTCCTGTTTTTACTTGTCAGCGTAGTTTTTCCCGGCTATGCCCAAATCGTTGACGATTCGACCAAACAAGTGTACGGTCCTTTTTCTGTGTCACGTTGGTATGGGACGCAACGGGAGATCAAATCCAGTCCTGATACCCTCATCCGGACTTTCGAACGCATGGACACGATTGCGCGCAGTAATTACCAGTATGTATTTTTAGGAAATACAGGTACAGCGGCCCGTTTTTTGGGTATTCGGGCAGGTGAGGAGGTCTGGACGCCTTATTTTACCTCGGTTCATGAGGTGTATGCCCTTCGAAAAGATCAAATTCAATACTACGATACCAAATCGCCGTATTCGAACATGGAATATTGGCAAGGTTCGCGGGCTATTGGCCGGTTAACATTTACTCATTCTCAAAATATTAAACCGGAATGGAACATGACCTTTTGGGTCAATCGCTTAACATCTTCCAAGTTTTTTGGGCTAACCGGAACCTCCCGGGAGGAGCGCTTGGCCGACCATTGGTCTTCCTATTTGTCCACGAATTACCAAAAGAAAAACGGAAATTACCGGTGGCAAGCGCACTATTATCATTTCAATCATCGGCAAGTCGAAACCGGGGGAATTTTACCATTCGAAACCGTTCCGCTCTCCAATCAAACACTCGTGCCAGATTACACCGATTACCAAGCCCAATTGCAGAATGTGAGTTCCCGGGAATACCGAAATGAACTTTATTTTCACCAAGAGTGGAAGGTGGCCAAAAATGGTGGACTGCTGGTTTTTCATACGTCAGACTACCGGTCAAACAAATACTTCAATTTTGATGTAAATCCGGCCTTAAATGCATTAAGCCCAATTTATCCGTCCATTCCTGCGGATTTGCCGGATACCCTTCGCGTATTCAACCGATGGCGTACTTGGATCAATACGGTTGGGGTCAAAGGAAACTGGCGGGGATTTGCCTATGAGTTGTCGGGGTCTCCTCGAATCTACCGACGTGTTTCGCCTTCGCATGAATTGGTTTCCTCCCCTTGGCGTACGGAGCTAGGCGTGGGAGGGAAGTTGGGCTATTTTACCCCAGATTCGACTTGGATCATTGATTTTGCTGGCCAATTGACTACTTCGGGTGGGCTCTGGACAGAAGCCAAGGCTTCAGTCAAAGGTTGGCGGTTGGCCTATAGCCAACAAAGGCAGCCTGCGGGTTTATTTTGGTCGCAATGGCAAAATGGGTATACGCAATGGAATGCATCTTGGGGAGCTCCGTTTCAACAAAATATCAGCGCCTCCTTGCCCATGACACGGAAAATTGGCACCATCACGCCCTATGCACAGTATCAGCTGTTGTTCAATCACCTCTATTTTGATGAAAGTTCGAAACCGCAACAGATATCCGCGGGGATCAGTCGGTTGTTGACCGGAATTTCATGGGTGGGGCGTCACGCTAAATTTTCATGGGAACTATCTGGAGAATTTCAAACTACCTCAAGATCAGATATTATCCGGATCCCCACATGGCACATCCATGCGCATCCGGCCTACCAAATTACCTGGGCAAAAAAGCTCCCCATTTCGATTGGCGCGCATGTTTACTACAAATCCGCTTTTGCGGCGGATGTTTTTCAGCCTATGGTGGGGCAGTTTCAATTGCAATCCAGTCAATTGGTTTGGGGTCGCCCCCTCATCGATGCGTATACTGCCTTCATGATCAACCGCGTGAAGCTATCCTTTAACTTCACGCATGTTAACTTTGGTTTACTGGGTAATGGCTTTTTGGTAGCTCCCAATCAGCCTTTGCTGCCAAGGGCCTTCAACATACATGTCAATTGGCCTTTATTTGATTAGGAAGTCCAACTGGCCAATACCGTTTGAAAAAATACATACTGCCCGGCGAATTTTCGGTGAATGACGGGTAGAAGTTGTTCATCGAAATAATCTGAAAAAGCCAAAAGACCCTCTTGGGTGTCAAAAAAGGTTTGTATGGCATAGGTTTTTCCGTCATTTTCAACTTCCGTCAGCAGAAAAAAGGGATGAATTTTCTTGATTTCAGGGCCGTTCTCCCAAGCGGGTTGTAAGGTGGTTAGCCAGAAAGATTCCCACGCCAAAACGTGATCTTTCGCAATGTTGAAAGTGTAGTTCGAGACCAGCACAGATTTTTTGTTTATTTTTACAAAAATATTAAATCAATCCCATGATTAAAAAAATAGCTCCTGTGGCTTTAGCGATTTTTGCTTTTGCAGCCCTAGCGCTTTTGTATTGTAGTCCACTACTCACTGGAAAGGTGCTCAGTATGCACGATACCAACATGGCCACAGCTGCGGCCCAAGAATTGTATGATCATCATACAAAAACAGGCGAATGGGCCTGGTGGACCAATAGCATGTTTGGCGGTATGCCCGGCTTTATGATTGCCGGCGAGTACCCCTACAGTGGCATTTCGATGATGGGAAAATATTTAGGTTTGGTTTTGCCAACTCCTGCCAATGTGATTTTTCTTTTGATGGTAGGCTTTTATGTCCTCATGCGGGTAATCAAAGTGGATACGTGGTTGACCTACTTGGGCAGTATAGCGTATGCGTTCGGTTCCTACAATTTACTGTTTACTGAAGCGGGTCATTTAAGTAAAATCTTGGCCTTGGCCTATGCTCCGATCGTGCTCGCGGGCTTTTTGCTTATTTTACAAAAAAATTGGGGGTGGGGAACCTTGTGCCTTACGCTGGGTTTAGGCCTTGAACTTTATGCAAATCACTTGCAAATCACCTATTATCTCTTTTTTGTTTTAGCTGCTTATGGTATTTGGTGGGTTGTTGATCAAATAAAATCAGGCCAGAAAATCGAGTGGCTTCCGTTGATTGGGTCGCTCGTGGTGGCGGTATTGATTGGCGTGGGGTCTCACGGTATGCGGCTTTGGAATAACTTGGTCTATTCGGGGGAAACAATGCGGGGAAAATCAGAATTGAGTCAAAGCTCAGCTGGTGCCAACGGACTGGATGTGCAATATGCGTTTGGTTGGAGTTATGGGATCGGTGAAACAGCCACGCTGATCGTTCCGAATATGTATGGTGGAGGTTCTGTTGGATCTTTGGACGAGTCCTCCAAAACCTATCAAGCCTTGGTGGGTGGGGGTGTTGGTCCAGCCGATGCCCAGCGCTTCGTCCAGCAGATGCCTATGTACGTCGGCCAGCAACCTTCTACCTCCGGGCCTGCTTATTCCGGTATCGTGATTGTATTTCTGTATATTCTGGGTATGTTTATCCGGAAAACATCCTGGCGATGGGTAGAATTTGGTCTGTTGTTTTTGTTCATAGCATGGTCTTGGGGCAGTAATTTGCCAGGTTTTAATGAAGCATCCTTTCAATGGATACCCGGTTTCAATAAGTTTCGGGCGATCACAATGCTTTTGACGCTGGTCCATTTTATTTTCGTTTGGGGGGCGGTACAAACTTTAGCTGTGCTCGGTGAGACAACTTGGCAGGGTATAAAAAAATATACAATTTACGTTGCTGCAATTTTGGTGGGTTTCATCGGGATTGGATACATGACAACCTCGTATAGCGCATCAGGCGATATGAATTTCCAACAAAGCTTGGCTGGTTCTTTAGGGCCTGATTTTGCTGGAAACGTGATTCGCGCGCTTCAATCGGACCGCCAAAGTGCAGCCGAGGCAGATATTCTCCGAAGTCTCTTCTTGTTAGGAATTATCGGAGCTTTTGTCTGGGCCCGAACCTCCGGTAAATGGAAAACCGCCACTTGGACGTATGCCGTTTTGGTGGTCACCATTTTTGATTTAATACTAGTAGATAAGCGGTATTTTAATAACGATGACTTTGTTCCGGCGTATCAACAAAAGCAAACGTTTGAAGCCTCGGCTGCTGATTTACAGATCCTCCAAGACACAAGTCAATACCGGGTCTTGAATTTAACCACTGGTTTTTGGCAAGACGCTCGTGATTCGTATTTCCATCATTCGGTAGGCGGTTACCATGGTGCCAAATTGAAGCGCATGCAAGAATTGTTTGATCAGCAAATGGTCAAGGAGGGCCAGCTGAATTTGCCGATATTCAATATGTTGAATACCAAATATTTTATCACCGCAGCGCAACAAGGGGCACCCAGTGTTCAACAGAACCCAGAGGCGCTGGGTAATGCATGGTTCGTCAACTCCGTAAAACAAGTGCCAACGGCAGACGAGGAAATGAAATCTCTTGGTGAAATTAATTTGGCCACGCAAGCAGTGTTGCAAGAGAAATACGGCAAAATGCTGTCGGCTAAAATCCCCGCGTCACTCGATACTACGGGTTCAATCCGCCTGACTTCGTATGCACCCAATAAATTAGTGTACCAAGTAGAAACGTCATCCACAGCTTTTGCCGTATTTTCAGAGGTTTTTTACCGAGGAAATCAAGATTGGATTTCAACGCTTGACGGGGAAGTGGTTCCGCACACGAAAGTCAATTACGTTTTGCGTGGACTTCTAGTACCAGCCGGTAAACATGAAATTGTTTTCTCATTTCAACCAGCTTCTGTTCATAAAGGTCAATACATCGATCTAGCCAGTTCATTGGCTCTGTTGATTTTACTCGGTCTGGTCATAGGTCAATCCATCCGAAAAAAATAAGCACTACCGTGCTGCTGACTGAAGTCGTGCTGTATACAAATCTAGTATTTGTTGCACCACGACTTCTTTTTTATAGGTTCTCAGCGCCTTTTCAAAGCCTGATTTACCCCAAGTCTCTTTATTTTGGAGACTAAGTTGAACCCCATGGGCTAGGTCAACCGGATCAAAAGGGGAGGCCACATACCCCGTCGCAAGGTGGTCGATCATTTCAGGTATTCCCCCGATCGAAAATCCGACACACGGAATGCCACAGCCCATCGCTTCCATGAGGGTATTCGGGAGATTTTCAAATCGGGAAGAAATCACAAACACATCCGCTGCTTGATACAAACGGGCCATTTTTTGAGGATCACGAATGACGCCCATACTTTTTACCGGAACACCCATTTGTTGAGCGGTGGAGGCTTCCATTTGGCCCACAACCAATAGCTCGGTTTGGGCTGGAAAATGGTGTGAAGCCGCAATGAGGAGGTCGATGCCTTTCCAGAGTACCTCCACTTTGGCAGCAACTACCAAAATATAATGCTTTGTAGGGTCAAGATCAAGGGATATCCGGGCTTCAGATTGACTGCCTGGTGAAAATACGGCCATGTCCAACGGATTAGGAACGACCGATACGGGAAATGATTTCCCTAAACTACTGGCACGCACTTTCTTGGCCAACCATTCACTGCAGGCAATCCAATGGATTGATGCGGGTAGGTAGGCATCTTGTTTGATAATCCATTGCCTATGCGATAAATCATGAGGTGCGGGATTTTTCAAATACAACGTACAGTCGCCACACGACATGGTGTACTTTTCACAATCTCCCGCATGATGACATCCTCCCGTAATCCACCACATATCGTGTAATGTAATGAATAGTGGCTTTTTTAATTGGAAAAATTGCTTGAATGTACGTGGGCTAAAAAAACCAAAATTAACCCAATGCAGGTGAAGGATATCCGCCTTCAAAATCGCGGGGTGTTGATGTAACGAAATGCCCGACACTAAAGGTGAAAAGGCAAATCGTTCCCGGGCGGACTTTTCAAAAAATCGAAAATAGAAACGTTCTACGACAAACCGGACCTTGGCGATCAAGGCATTTCCTAAAGAATAGGTATGGGGATCCGCTACTTGGTGATCCCCAACCAGTAAAACGGCGTCAGCCCCTTGGTCACGTTGGCTGTCACGGAGGCGTTTGGCAGCAATAGCAGCCCCGCCAATGGTGTCGTTGGCATTTAGATGGATGATGCGCATATCAATCGTTTAAAACCCAAGTATCCTTACTTCCACCGCCTTGGGATGAGTTAACCACCAATGAACCTTTTTTCAATGCGACTCGCGTTAAGCCTCCCGGTGCAACATAAATATCTTCCCCATATAAAATATAAGGGCGTAAGTCAACATGACGTGGTTCGAGATTATCCTCTATGACACACGGGCTAGTGGAAAGTGAGATGGTTGGTTGGGCGATGAAATTACGTGGATTTGATTTGATCTTCTCCTTAAAATCTTCCTGTTCAGCTTTGGTTGACTTTGGACCAATGAGCATACCATACCCACCGGCCTCATTGGCCTCTTTCACCACCAAATCCCCTATATTCTCCAAGACATGTTGCAAATGGTTGGGGTTTTCACACAAATACGTTTCCACATTGGATAAAATGGGTTCTTCACCTAAATAATATTTGATGATCTCAGGAACATAGGCATAGACCACTTTATCATCGGCCACGCCTGTCCCCAACGCGTTGGCAAGTCCAATTTTATTGTTTTTATATACATCAAAAAGTCCTGGAATACCAATAAGTGAATGTGGGTTGAAAGCTAAAGGATCTAGGAATACATCATCCAACCGGCGGTAGAGGACATCAACGATTTTGAAACCTTTGGTGGTTCTCATTTTTACATAGCCATCATGCACCACAAGATCGCGGAAATCGACAAGCTCAATCCCCATTTGTTGGGATAAAAAGGAATGTTCATAATAAGCAGAATTATAAATCCCCGGCGTTAATACCGCGATTGTAGGGTCATGTTTACCCGAGATATACCGAAGTACCTCAAAAAGTTTAGCGGGATATTCACCAATTGGACGAACTCCCTGGGTATTGAGCACGGAGCCAAACAAATTTTTCGAGATTTCACGATTAGCCAACATGTAGGAAACCCCGGATGGGCACCGCAGGTTATCTTCCAAAACGAGGTAATTGCCTTGGTGGTCACGGATGAGGTCCGTTCCTGTGATGTGAATGTAAATGTCTTTGGGTGGACGAATACCAATACAGGAGGGAATGAACCCTTTCGATGATTCAATCACCTCTCGGGGAATTACCCGGTCTTTTAAGATTTTTTGAGGTCCGTAGATATCCAATAAAAATTGGTTGAGCGCATAGATCCGTTGTTTCAGTCCTTTCTCCAGAATAGTCCACTCAGCGGATGGAATGACACGTGGGACAATGTCCATTGGAATGATCCTTTCCGTTCCACCCTCTTCCGAATATACCTGGAAGGTAATCCCCATATTGATCATGGAGGCTTCAGCTGTCTTCTTTTTAAGCACCAGCTGCTCCGGGCTTAATTTGTTCATGTGGTTGTAAATGAATTCGTTTCCTTGTCGGGAGGTCCCATCAGGCATGACAAGCTCGTCATAAAAGGATTCATTTTCGTAGGTGAGAAAGTGATTGTTCATATCATCTTTGGTTTAGAATAAACCAAAAATAAAGGAAGTTTTGGTATTGCGGATACAAAATAAAAAAAAGCACAGAAATTATCTGTGCTTTGTGACGAAGGCGAGACTCGAACTCGCACAGGCTAACGCCCACTACCCCCTCAAAGTAGCGTGTCTACCAATTCCACCACTACGCCGTTGGGAATGCAAAAATAGAAAGTGACTTTTCTGTTTGCAACTATTTTTCGAAATTTATTTAAATTAACATAAAAAAAACGAGCAACTCCACGTAGCTCGTTCGTGACGAAGGCGAGACTCGAACTCGCACAGGCGTACGCCCACTACCTTCTGAGAGTAGCGTGTCTACCAATTCCACCACTTCGCCAATCTGAGCACAAAAGTAAGGTTTTTCGATTTTTATGGCAATTTCTAGGCCATTTTATTTGATTAACCACAGATCGGATTTTTTAATATAGCCTAATTGATTTTGGGCGTATACATGAAACCAAATATCCTCTGAGCCTACAATATTAATTTTGTCTCCTTGGCGGATTTGTCCGATGGTTTCAGCGCCTGCGGATGGATTTGACCTAATGAGCGCCTCCGGGGTTCGAATGATGCCAAATTGTAACCACGAAAACGTGTTGGTGAGAATGATCAAGAGCAATATATAACTAAAAAAAAGAGCCTGGTAGGGTATCGGCACCTTTTGGGCCTGTTTCTTCTTTTGCCAAAATACCCAAAGCAAATAAATCGCAAATAGCAATAAAATAGCCATGACGTACGGATAGTATTCGAGGTACAAGGTGTACAAGAAATTCAGGTCATCGCGGCCATATCCCGACATTTGGTGTGTTTCTGCTACATGTAGAAGTTTGTCATATACGCCATCGGTCGGTTGATACGCGTAGTATTGTTGTAAATGATAAACACTCTCTGCCCATAAAGATAATTTTTCTGCGGCATAGGCCATTTTTACATGGACCCACGGGTGAGATTCAGGGTAAAGACGCAGCTGCCGTTGATATTCTTCAAAAGAGGATTGCCAAAGTTGCTGTTGAAACAACGAATCAGCTAAAAAATATCGAGGCTTTTGCGCTTGAATATCAGGTAATTGAGCGAAAAAAAGTAAATTTACAATAAAAAATATATAAAAAAAAGATCTTTTCATTTGGAATATAGTCTTAAACCACCTAGTTTTGCATCCGCGTTTGAGGGATAAAACACCAACAAAAGCAAGATTCCGTAGCTCAGCTGGTAGAGCAATACACTTTTAATGTATGGGTCCTGGGTTCGAATCCCAGCGGGATCACAAAGATAGAAAAAAAAACGGTATTAGATTCCGTAGCTCAGCTGGTAGAGCAATACACTTTTAATGTATGGGTCCTGGGTTCGAATCCCAGCGGGATCACTTTCTTTAATCACCTTGTTTACAGGGTGATTTTTTTTTGCTCATTCCCTTTCAATCCCGGAATGGGAATACCGCATTTTGCCTATGACCATGGAACACCATAAAAAAAGCGGCCTTGCGGGCCGCTTTATATTAACTTACATATTCACGAAGTGGGGAGTCTTGCTCTTTCGCTAACTCTCGGACTACCAACCAGTCTGTCAACCGAGGGAATAACTTATTCAACCAAACCGTTAGGATACCTTCAGAGGTTAAGACTAGGGTTCTTTTTCGACGAGTAATGGCCTGAGTGATCCGGTAAGCAACCTCCTCGGCCGTCATCATTTTGCCTTCGTCTCGCACCGTCGACCCCGCTGTTTGCCCATTCGCATCCAAAGCGGCAAAACGGATATTGGATGCCGTAAAACCAGGACAGGCAGTGAGAACGTGCACGCCTTGGGGGAGTAGCTCTGCCCGCAATGCTTCTAAAAAGCCATTCAAAGCAAATTTTGAGGCTGAATACCCTGTTCGGACAGGTAAGCCACGAAAGCCTGCAATGGAAGAGATTCCCACAATACTTCCTTTGGTCTTTTTAATGAAAGGCAGGGCGGCTTGTGTCATGTAGACCGCGCCCATAAAATTTACATCCATGAGCCGACGGATCGTGGCATCCACGTCCGCCTCTTCAAACATCGATCGCATGGTCATCCCAGCGTTGTTGACTAGGATATCAATCCGACCAAATTTTTCGAGGGTTTGCTGGACCACATCGTGCGTCTGGGCTTGGATACTCACATCCGATACGACGGCTAAGACCTCGATCCCCCGTTGTTGCAAGGCATTGGCTGCGTCAAAAAGCTCCTTCTCTCGTCTCCCTGTGATGACCACCCGCGCTCCTTGTTGCCCCAATTCCGCTGCAAGTGCCTTCCCAATACCAGAAGACCCTCCTGTAATGATGACTACTTTTTGCTGGAACATACTGGTTCAATGATTTGAAAGTGCAAAAATACATGATCGGGATTGGTTTATCCCTGTTCTACCTATAACTTTGTAGATTAAATCATGTTCATGAGAAAACGTAAAAAACTCAATATAAGTGCCATTGAAGTACTAGATTTCGCGGCTGAAGGAAAATGCATGACCAAAGTGGACGGTCAGGTGGTGTTTATCAACGGCACGGATGTGGCCCCGGGAGATGTAGTGGATCTCGAAGTGGTATTCTCAAAGAAAAAATTTGCCGAAGGCCGGGTGCTTCGGGTCATCTCCAAAGGCGACATCAGGCAAGATGCCTTCTGCGCTCATTTTGGTGTATGTGGTGGCTGTAAATGGCAACACATCCCGTATGACATCCAAAAAAATCAAAAATGGCGCCAAGTTCAAGATCAACTCGTACGCATTGGGCATCTCCCAATTCCCGAAATGAAGCCGATTTTAGGTTCAGAAAAAACCCAATATTACCGAAATAAGCTTGAATTTACGTTTTCCGCCAGTCGCTGGTTGACCGCCGATGAAGTAGCTACAGGTGAGGTATTCAATCAAGAGGTAATTGGATTTCATGTGCCACGGCGATTTGACAAAGTTTTCCCTATTGACCATTGTTATCTGCAACCAGATCCCTCCAATGCCATTCGTTTGTTCTTGCGCGACTTCGCCCACCAGTCGGGTTGGCCTTTCTATGACCACGTGGCACATGAAGGGTTTTTCCGAAATGTCATGATCCGCACCACCACCACAGGCGAGGTGATGGTGGTTATTCAGTTTGCACGCCCAATTCAAGATCAAATTGAT
>Ga0075154_10000921_pt1 | contig 22594 bp, 19 predicted proteins | sample JI71714BDNA_FD_70965 | JGI IMG/M metagenome (GOLD analysis project Ga0075154, IMG submission 70965) | Wastewater effluent complex algal communities from Wisconsin, to seasonally profile nutrient transformation and Carbon sequestration -... | ecosystem: Engineered > WWTP > Effluent > Algae...
AGCCAATGACGGAACTTTAGTTAACACATTGATCCAGAATGGTTTTGTGCCGGTGTTCAGCTCTATTGGCTTAAGTGATGACGGCCAATTGCTAAATGTAAACGCCGATATTGCCGCAGCAGCCATTTGCCAGCTCGTGCAGGGCACGCTGGTGTTGCTGACAGATGTCCCCGGCATTCTGGATGGCAATGGTCAGCTGATTAAGTCGCTGAACAGCACGCAAGCGCAGGCGCTAGTTGATAGCGGTGTGATTAAAGGCGGGATGAAAGTGAAACTCGACGCGGCACTGGAAACGGCCGCGGCATTGCGACGACCTATCATCGTGGCAGGCTGGCAACAGCCGGAAGATTTATTGAAGCTGATGCAACAGCAGGAAGTTGGCACTTGTATCAGTTGGTAACCCCACTGAAATCTGTCATCTAACGCACGGGCACCCTGAACAGGAGAGGTGTCCGTTGCCGGACAGTTTTCCTCAAAAAAAAGGTGGCCCGTTGCGGCCGTGCAGTGTGAAACAATGAGTCAATTATCGCAGTTACTGTGTTTAGCCGATTTAAGTAAAAGTCAGTTATCCGGTTTACTGGCACTGGCCAGTCAAATCAAACAATCCCCGCAAGATTACAGCCAGGCGTTAAAAGGCAAAAGTATCGCTTTACTGTTTGAGAAGCCTTCATTGCGCACCCGGGTCAGCTTTGACGTCGGCATCTACAAGCTTGGTGGCCATAGCGTCTATCTGGACCAGCAAAATGGCGCGTTGGGCGTGCGGGAGTCGGTGGAAGACTTTGGCTCCAATCTGGCCTGCTGGTGTGACGCCATTGTGGCGCGGGTCTATTCACAGCAAACGCTGTTAAAGCTGGCATCCAGCAGCAAAAAACCAGTGATCAATGCCTTAAGTGACCTGTACCATCCGTGTCAGGCCCTGGCGGATTTATTATCCTTGCAGGAAGTCTTGGGCGATTTGTCCAAAGTCCATTTGGCTTTTGTCGGTGATGGCAATAATGTATGTCATTCGTTGATGTTAGGTGCGGCGATTTTAGGCATGACGCTGACTGTAGTGACGCCCCCGGGTTTTGGCCCAGACGCTCATGTGTTATTAAAAGCACAGGCTTTAGCGGCGCAAAGTGGCGCTAAATTGACGCTGAGCCAGCACGTGTCCGCCGCCGCCGGCGCTGATGCAATTTATACCGATACCTGGTTATCGATGGGCAACAAGGCCGATCCGGCGCAGATTGAAAAGGCCTTTGCGCCGTTCCAAATCAATACTGCCGTGATGCAGCGCCTTGGTGCCAAACATTTTATGCACTGCCTGCCTGCACATCGTGGCCAGGAAGTGACCAGCGAAGTGCTGGACAGTGATTATTCTTTGGTACTGCGTCAGGCGGAAAACCGCATGCATGTCCAGAATGCCGTTTTAGTCAGTTTATTTAGTTAAGGTTTATCTCATGAGCGAATTGAAAAAAGGTGTAAAGAAAGTCGTTTTAGCGTATTCCGGTGGTCTGGATACCTCGGCCATCGTGCCATGGCTGAAAGATAACTATGACTGTGAAGTCATTGCCTTTGTGGCTGACGTCGGTCAGGGCGCTGAAGACTTAGAAGGCGTTGAGCAAAAAGCGTTGAACTCCGGCGCCAGCAGCTGCTATGTCGTCGATTTAAAAGAGCAGTTTGTCAAAGAAGTGATTTACCCAACACTGAAAGCCGGAGCTGTCTACGAAGGCCAGTACCTGCTCGGCACTTCAATGGCGCGGCCTATTATCGCCCGTGCTCAGGTTGAACTGGCGCTGAAACTGGGTGCTGACGCGCTGTGTCACGGTTGTACCGGTAAAGGTAATGATCAGGTCCGCTTTGAAGGCGCTTTTGCCGCCTTAGCCCCGCAGTTAAAAGTCATTGCGCCGTGGCGGGAGTGGGAATTTAACTCCCGTCAGTCGCTGCTCAATTACCTGGCCGAGAAAAAAGTGCCGACCACGGCTACTGCAACCAAAATTTATAGCCGCGACGCCAACCTGTTTCATATTTCACATGAAGGCGGCGAGCTGGAAAACCCATGGAACGAGCCGTCTGAGCAAGTTTGGATGTGGACCAATTCTCCGGAGCAAGCACCGGATAAAGCTGAATATATTCAGCTCAGCTTTGAAAAAGGCGAACTGTCGGCGATTGACGGCAAAGCGGTATCAGGCGTTGAAGCCATTGAACAGCTTAATAAAGCCGGTTCTATTCATGGTGTTGGCCGGATTGATATCGTCGAAAACCGTTTGGTTGGCATGAAATCGCGTGGCTGTTATGAAACGCCGGGCGGCACTATCATCGTAGCTGCGCTGCGCGCGCTGGAATCGCTGGTGTATGACCGCACGTCACTGAAATACCGCGAAGAAGTCGGCCTGGAAGTGGCACAGCTGGTATATGACGGCCGCTGGTTCACGCCATTAAAAGATGCGCTGTTTGCTGCGTCGAATTCACTGGCCGAACAGCTGACCGGTGACATCGTGGTGAAACTGTATAAAGGCCAGGTGACAGTAGCCAAACGCCGTTCACCAAACAGCCTCTATTCAGAAGCCTTCGCGACTTTTGACGGCGATGAAGTGTATAACCAGAAAGATGCGGCCGGTTTTATCCGCCTGTACAGCTTGGCGAGCCGCATCCGCGCATTGCATAGCGTGAAAGAATAACGCCGGAAAGTGTTAAAAAAACGCCGGGCTTGCCCGGCTTTTGTTCATAAGATTTGTTGAGGTCAGTATGGCGATGTGGGGCGGCCGCTTCCAGGAAGCGAGTCTGGAAGAATTCCGGGCATTTAATGATTCATTGAGTTTTGACTATTTGCTGGCGCAGCAGGATATTGCCTGTTCACGCGCCTGGGCCGGTGGTTTACTCGAAGGCGGCATCATCACTGCGGACGAAGCCAAAGCACTCGACCGCGCCTTGGCAGAACTATCGGATGAAGTGACGGCCAATCCACAGTTGCCGCTTGCGACCTCTGAAGAAGATATTCATAGCTGGGTTGAGTTGAAACTTGGCGAGAAAATCGGTGTGATCGCAAAAAAGCTGCACACCGGCCGTTCTCGTAATGATTTGGTCGCGACCGATTTACGTTTGTGGAGCCGGCTGAATGCGCAGCTGGTGCAACAGGCACTGACCGGCGCTATCGGCGCTTTACTGAATTTCGCCCGCCTGCACCATGGCGCTGTGATGCCGGGTTTTACCCATTTACAACGCGCACAGCCGGTTCTGGTCAGTCACTGGGCGCTCGCTTATGTCGAAATGTTCCGTCGTGACTTAAGCCGGATTGACGATGCGTTAAAACGCCTCGACAGTTGTCCGCTCGGTTCAGGCGCTTTAGCCGGCACCGGTGTAGCGATGGACCGGCAGGCTTTGGCAGAGCGTTTAGGCTTTAGTCAGGCCGCGCGCAATAGCCTGGATGCAGTGTCAGACCGTGATTATGTCGTCGAGTTGTCAGCCTGTGCCAGCATCTGTCTGACGCACTTATCACGTTTGTCAGAAGATGTGATTTTCTTCTGCTCCGGCGAAGCGGGTTTCTTTAAACTCGGCGATGCGATTTCCAGCGGCTCCTCGTTAATGCCACAGAAGAAAAACCCGGATGTGTTTGAGTTATTGCGCGGCAAAACCGGCCGGGTGCTCGGCCATCTGGTGGCGATTCTGCATATCCTCAAAGGCCTGCCACTGGCCTACAACAAAGATATGCAGGAAGACAAACAAGGCTTTTTCGATTTAATGGGTACCTGGCAGCAATGTCTGCTGGTGCTGGCGACTTGTCTGCCGCATTTGTCTGTCAACGTGGACCGTTGCCGCAAAGCCGCTGAACTTGGCTACAGCAATGCAACTGACCTTGCCGATTATCTGGTCAGTAAAGGCATTGCCTTTCGTGATGCGCACGAGTTATCTGGTGAGCTGGTGTTAAAAGCTGCCGCCAAGCAAGTCGCGCTGGAGCAGCTGAGCCTCGCTGAGCTGCAGGAAGTTAGTGCGCTCATCAGCGAAGACGTCTATCCGGCACTGACCATTGAAGCCGGCATGGCAAAACGCTCGGCGCTCGGTGGTACTTGTCCGGTACAGGTGGGGCAGGCGCTCGCGGCTGCTGAAGCCTGGTTTGCAGCATTGGCTTAGTCACAGCTTGCTCAGACTGACCAAAACAACAAAGCCGCATCACTGCGGCTTTGTTGTTTCTGTGCATGGGGACGACGTCACTCACGCCCAGAGTTGTTTGCGGCGATAGCCATATACCGTCGCGATTTAGCGGAAGATATCAATCTCAGCCGGTTTTTGCTGATCTGGCTGCAAAGGATTCACCGGATCAGCAAATTGCGTCGGCTCGGTCCCTTGCATGAAATATTCAAACTCGCTGCTATCATCACTGGCCTGAGTCAGTAAACCGGTTTTGCGGTCGATCCGCACCGACACGATGCCGGTTGGCGTTGGCGGAAATTTTTCCGGCACATTTTCCAGCGCCAGTTCAGCAAAGTTCTGCCAGCTTGGCAGCGCTGTGGTAGCGCCAGATTCGCCGCCAAGAGTGACAGACCGGCCCAGTACACTTTCTGAATCGTCAAAACCCACCCAACTGGTGATCACCAAATCCGGCGTAAATCCGCTGAACCAAGCGTCTTTAACATCGTTGGTGGTACCGGTTTTACCCGAGATATCGCGACGTTTCAGCGCCTTCAGTTTGTGTGCAGTGCCATTCCAGCCCGGTCCACCCCAGATCGCACTTTTCATCGATTCAGAGATCAGGAAGGCATTTTGTGCCGAGATCACCCGTGGGGCATATTGTTCAGTCGGCTTTGGTGGCTCCGTGACCGCAGCAGTATCAACTGCGACGTCAGGCGCTGTCGCGGCAGGCTGAGTCTCATCGGTTGTTGTTGCACTGACAGCAGCAGCCAGCTGTTCGCACCGATCGCAAACAGTGACAGGCTGATGTTCATAAATCAGATTGTTCTGATCGTCGAGGATTTTGGTGATGACATAAGGTTTCACCAGATAACCGCCGTTGGCGAACACCGCATAACCCGTCGCCAGCTCCAGTGGCGTCAGCGAGGCTGAGCCCAGCGCCAGTGTCTGATTGCGTGGTAAGTCTTTCGCGTGAAAGCCAAATTTTGCTAAGTGGTTGATAGTGTTGTCGATGCCAACGCCACCAATCATCCGGACCGAGACCACGTTTTTCGACTTAGCCAGTGCCTCACGCAGCCGGATTGGACCGTCATACTCTTCCGGCGAGTTTTTCGGACGCCAAGCCTGACCGGAGCCTTCGTCCCATTCATGGATGGGGGCGTCGTTGATCACGGATGCCAGCGTATAACCTTTATCCAGCGCCGCAGAGTAAATGAAGGGCTTGATATTTGAACCGACCTGGCGATTCGCCTGGGTCACCCGGTTGAACTGAGTCTGGCTGAAGCTATAGCCACCCACCAGCGCACGGATCGCGCCGTCTTTTGGATCCATCGCTACCAGCGCGCTGCTGGCCTGCGGTAATTGGCTCAGGCGCCATTGGCCTTCCTGTTCGCGGACATAAATCAACATGCCCGGGGCGAGGAACTGCCCGGCAGCGCTCGGCGCATTGCCTTGCCGCTCGTTACTGATAAATGCCCGAGCCCATTTCATCCCATCCCACGGCAACTCAATTTTGCGGCCACCTGAAATCATCACTTCAGCGCTTTGCGCCATCACTTGAGTCACGACAGCCGGTTGCAGTTTTTCGATACCATCCTGATCATCGAGGTATGCCAAAATCGCTTCATCCGACAGCCGGTTGTCCTCTTTAAAACTAATGGAGCCGTCAGCTGCGATCACTTTTTCTGCCGGCCAGACCGTTTTGACGGCGCCGCGGAAACCATGGCGTTCATCGTAGGCGTGCAGATTCGACTGCAGCGCGTTAACAGCTTTGGTCTGTTGCTTTGCATCGACGGTGGTGAACACCTGGAAACCTTTGGAATAGGCTTCTTCTTCACCATAACGGGCTACAACTTCCTGGCGCACCATTTCAGCCAGATACGGGGCAGATGCGGTAACCTGAGCGCCGTGCAGTTTGGACACAATCGGTGCTTGCAGCGCCTCTTCGTATTCTTGCTGAGTGATATATTTTTCGTCGAGCATACGGCCCAGAACGATGTTACGCCGCGCCCGGGCGCGACTAGGAGAACGCACCGGATTCAGCACTGAAGGTGCCTGAGGTAACCCTGCGATAATGGCGATTTCCGACAGGGTCAAATCCATTATATTTTTGCCGAAATACACTTGTGCTGCAGCGCCCACGCCGAAAGCGCGCTGCCCTAATTCAATGCGGTTTAAATAAAGTTCGAGGATCTCGTCTTTCGTCAGCAACTCTTCAATATGGATTGCCAGAAAGGCTTCTTTGATTTTCCGGATAATTTTCTTTTCACGGCTCAGGAAGAACAAGCGCGCGAGCTGCTGCGTAATTGTTGAAGCGCCTTGAGTATAATCACCGGTCGCGGCGACAACGGAAGCTGCACGCATCACCCCGATCACATCAATACCGGGGTGTTCATAAAAACGGGAATCTTCAGTCGCCAACACAGCTTTGATCAGCATCGGATGCATTTCATCAAGCTTCAGCGGAATGCGGCGCTTTTCACCGAATTGCGAAATCAGCTCACCGTCCTGACTAAAAACCCGCATCGGCGTCTGCAGACGCACATCTTTGAGTGTTTCGACGCTCGGCAGGTCATTTTTCAGATAGAGATAAGTGATCCCAATACTGAAAATGCCCAGCACAATGCATGACAACAGGATAATGACAAGTTTTTTAAGCCAAGACACTGAATAGCCCCAATTTTTGCTGCCCTTTACCAAAATAGGCTGCTAGTATAAATTCATTAGTAGTTGTTGAAGCACATTGTTTCCGGTACAAAAACAAGGTACACAACTACAAAAACATAATAATCATAAGTTTGAGACGGCTGCAGGAAGCTATGATAAACCGGTTGTTTCGTGCGAAAAACCCACTAATCCTGGGCGTCGACATTGGCGCCCATACCGTCAAGGCTATTCTGCTGAGCCAGCATGGCGAGCATTATAAAGTAGAAGCTATGGCAATAGAACCAATGATTAAAGGTTCTATGACGGACCGCGAGATCCAGGACATTGAAGCTGTTGGCACTGTCATTGCCAAAATCCGCAAGAAAATTCCGAAAAATATCAAGTTTGCTGCCGCGGCGGTCTCAGGTTCCACGGTGATCACCAAGGTGATTTTTATGGATGCCAGTCTGACTGATGACGAATTAGCCAGTCAGATAGAAGTCGAAGCCGATAGCTTGATCCCTTATCCACTGAGTGAAGTCAGTATGGATTTCGAAAAACAAGATTTGAATGCTAACGATCCGTCTAAAGTGAATGTGCTGCTCAGTGCCGCGCGTACGGAGAGTGTTCAAAGCCGGGTTTCTGCGCTCGATGCCGGTAATTTTGCTACGAAAGTGGTGGATGTAGAATCATACTGCCTGAGCCGGGCTGCGGAGCTTTGTTTCCATCAGCTGCCGCCGGATGCCAATGAAAAATTAATTGCGGTGGTTGATATCGGCGCAACGATGACGCTGATGAGTATCCTCGAGGGTGGTAAAACCCATTACACCCGTGACCAGATGTTCGGTGGTGAGCAATATACCCGCAGTATTATTTCATACTACGGCAAAACCTACGAAGAAGCCGAGCATGCTAAAGTCACTAATGACTTACCCCCTACTTATACCTTCGAAGTATTAGCACCGTTCCAAACCATGATTTTACAGCAGGTTCGGCGTGGCATTCAGATGTATTTAACCACTTCGGGACGTGAAAGCATTGATTACCTGATTATTTCGGGTGGCACCGCGTTGATAGAAGGTATTGATAAGCTGTTGACTGAAGAATTGGGCATTCATACTGTTGTCGCAAATCCATTCCAGAACATGGAAGTCGGGCCTGCGGTAGATCGGCAACAACTAACGCAACTGGCGCCGCAATTGATGGTCGCTTGTGGTCTGGCGATGCGGAGTTTCTCAACATGGCATATCTGAACCTCCTGCCCTGGCGCGAAGCCCAGAAGAAACAGCAACAAGCCAGGTTTATGACGACAATCACTGCTGCTTGTGTCGGCAGTTTTGTACTGGTGTTTGCAATTAGTGCTGTATATGGCTCCATGATCGAAGGTCAGGAAGGGCGCAATAATTATCTGCAAGGTGAAATTGCTATCCTCGATCAACGGATTGCTGAAATCAAACAGCTCGATGAGAAGAAGAAAAATCTGCAAAAGCGGATGGAACTGATTGCCCAGTTACAAAGCAGTCGGAACCTTGGCACTCAGATCATGGATGAAATCGCGAAAGTGACACCCCCCGGCGTTTATCTGGTCAATCTGGAGAAAAAAGGCCCATCGTTGTTATTGGTCGGGAAAAGTGAATCTAACAATCGGTTATCAAATATGATCCGGGCGGTAGAGGCGTCTGATTTGTTGGCAACACCGCTACTGGAATTCATCGAAGCGGGCAAAGACGATACCCAGCTACTCAGCGACTTTAAAATGCACTTGATGGTGAAAGGGTTTGAAGCAGTGCATGGCGCTTCAGAACAGCCGGAACCGGCTGCCGCGGGAGGCACCCAGTGAGTATGAATTTTAATCTTGAAGAGCTCAACAATCTGGATTTGGCCAACATTGGTTCCTGGCCGCCGGTGGCCAAGACCTTGCTGATTGTCGTGTTCAGTGTGCTCGTGGCAGTATTGAGTTATTTCATGCTTGTTGATGAAAAAATCACCATGCTGAAAACGGCAGAAGCGCGTGAACAGGAACTGCGGCAAGTTTATCGTTACAAGTATGCAGCAGCGGTAAATCTAGATTTATACAAGCAACAGATGGTTGAGATGGAAGAAACCTTCTCATACCTGCTCAAACAACTGCCTGCGACCCACGAAACGCCCGGTTTACTGGATGATATAACTTACGCAGGTACTTCTACCGGGCTGACATTTGTCCGCATCAATTGGATGCCGGAAATTGAGAAAGACTTCTACACCGAGCTACCGATCCAAATTGACGTGGTCGGGGATTATCATCAGTTTGGTAATTTTGTCAGTGAAGTTGCCAAGTTACCGCGAATAGTTTCTTTACATGATTTCTCTGTGACTACGGATAAAGAAGATCGACTGGTGTTTAACGTCGTGGCCAAGACCTACCGGTATAAGGAGGCGCCATGAGTCGTAAAATCGGTCAGGTATTAGCCCTGACTGCTGCATTAGCGCTGTTGCAGGGTTGTAATGATTCACTGACTGACATCCAGCAATTTATGGAGTCCGTCAAAGCCAACACACCGGCTGGCATTCCACCTTTGCCCAAGGCGAAGCCTTTTGTGCATATTAGCTACCAATCAGCGAATGCCCGCAGTCCGTTCAGTGCGCCGCGACCAGAAGCCGTGCAGGAACAGTTCTCCCAGTCGCAAGATTGTCTGAGTCCGGATCCGTCCCGGCGCAAAGAGCCACTGGAGAAATTTGCCTTGGATAATCTGGCGATGCGGGGCACTCTGGGTGACAGCAACAATTTCTGGGCGCTGATTGAAGCTGCAGATAAAACCTTGCACAGAGTCAGCAAAAATAACTACATTGGACTGTTTCACGGACGGATCATTCAGGTCGATCCAAACCAGATTGAATTAATTGAATTAATCCCGGACGGCGCCGGATGTTGGATAGAGCGGACGACCACTATGCAAATGGCCGACCCGAATGCCGCAACGCGCAAATAAGGTATGAGCATCTTATGGATCAAATAAAAACCATGAAAAAACAACGATCAGCCTGGTGCCGGATAGCGCTTGGTTGCTGGTTGCTGAGTATCGGCTCCGCAGCAGCAGCACCTCTGTTATATGACGTCAGATATACCCCGTTGAACACCGGCGAAACCGAGATCGAATTTGTCTTTGATGAACCCCTCAGTAGTGCGCCAGAAGTACAAATCTACAACGAACCGTCGCGTATTGAGTTGACCTTTGCGGAAGCTGAATTCGAAGAAAAACTGACAGATGTGACTATTGATAAAGCCGGAGTGAAGAATGCCCGCACCGAGTTCTGGCAAAAAGGGATCAAGACCTCGGTCTTTCTTGAACATCTGAAACTGTATAAGACCCGGCTGGAAGGCAATACCTTTTACCTGCAGGTGAGTGATAGCGCTAGCATCAGTGCAAAACCTGAGGCGAATACTTATATCAACAATGTGCAGGCAATTGATTTCCGCCGTGGTGAAAAAGGCGAGGGACGAGTATTAGTCTTCCTGAAAGACAGCTCTGCTGCGGTCGATGTGCGTGAAGACCTTGGCAAAATCGTCGTTGAATTCCACAACACCGATATCGGCGATGATTTGCTCTACCAATTGGATGTGCTGGACTTTGGCACTGTCGTAAAAGGTATCGAAACTTTTAAAGACGGTGTGATCACCCGTATTGTGATTGAACCCACCGCCGCTTTTACCTTTACCTATCAGCAAGTGGATAACATTTTTAGTTTGAATGTTGAAAAAGACACCACTGCCGGTAGTTTTATGCAAGGCGGAAAAGATTACAAAGGCAAGGCAATCTCATTGAATTTCCAAGATATTCCGGTACGTACTGTGCTGCAGATTATCGCGGACTATAACGGATTTAACCTGGTTACCAGCGATTCGGTCAGCGGCAATGTCACGTTGCGTCTGGATGGAACCCCTTGGGATCAGGCGCTGGACATCGTGCTGAAAGTTCGTGGCCTGGATAAACGGATGGATGGAAACATCCTGATGGTCGCGCCGACTGACGAGTTGGCAGAGCGGGAAGCGAAAGAGCTGCAAGCCAGACAGAAAGTGGAAGAGTTAGAGGCGCTTTATTCTGAGTTTATTGCCGTCAATTACGCCAAAGCTGCTGATTTGGCCAAGTTGCTGGATGGCAAAGATACGTCTTTGTTATCGCCACGTGGCAATGTTTCGGTGGATGAGCGCACCAATACGATCCTGTTAAAAGATACAGCGAAAGCGATTGAAAACGTGCGCAGGCTGGTCGAGCGTCTGGATGTACCGGTCAAACAAGTGTTAATTGAATCCCGGATGGTGACGGTTAAAGATAGCGTCGCAGAAGAGCTCGGTGTGCGTTGGGGCTTTAGTGACCAGCAGCTGACGAAAGCGGTTTCTGGTACCGCTGCCGCCGCACAAACTTTAGCGAACGGTAATATTCCAACACTGGATAGCCGCTATAACGTGAATTTGCCGGTTAATACTGAAGGTGCTGGCAAAATTGGCTTCCACATTTCCAAGCTGGGTGACGGTACGTTGATTGACCTTGAATTGTCAGCGCTTGAAGTCGAAAACAAGGCTGAAATCGTCGCGTCACCGCGTATTTCAACAGCGAACCAGAAAAAAGCCCGGATTGAGCAAGGTGTAGAGATTCCATATGTGCAGGCAGCCTCCAGCGGTGCAACCACAGTAGAATTCAAAAAGGCCGTGTTGAGTCTCGAAGTGACACCGCAGGTCACGCCGGACAACAAAATTATTCTTGACCTGACCGTGACTCAGGACACTGAAGGCAAAGTTGTCCAAACCCCAACTGGCAACGCAGTTGCCATCGATACACAACGAATCACGACTCAGGTGTTGGTTGATAACGGTGAAACGATAGTGTTGGGGGGGATTTATCAACAACAAACCACCAATACAGTGTCGAAGATCCCGGTCCTTGGGGATATTCCATACGCCGGTGCCTTATTCCGCCGTTCACTGGACAAGACCGAGAAAAAAGAACTGCTGATTTTTGTCACGCCAAAAATCATCAACGAAACCCGCTGATTGGTTATAGCGCCAGCAACGTGGGGTGAGGGACAGCCAAAAGGCTGTCCCTTTTGAATTTTTGCTTGCGAAGCCCGCGTCAATACTGCCATAATTCAGCGCTTAAAATTTTCACGGGAGCTTTTTGGTCCTGACATCAACCCTCTTGAGTTAGCTGAATTAGCATTACGACATATGGCAGAGAAACGCAATATCTTCCTCGTTGGCCCAATGGGCGCAGGAAAAAGTACCATTGGCCGCCACTTAGCAGAAATGCTACACCTTGAATTCTATGATTCGGATCAGGAAATCGAACGCCGTACCGGCGCTGACATTGCTTGGGTCTTTGATCTGGAAGGTGAAGAAGGCTTCCGGGTGCGCGAAGAAAACGTCATTGAAGACTTAACAGGTATGCAGGGCATTGTGCTGGCAACCGGTGGTGGTTCTGTATTGAGCAAAGAAACCCGCAACCGTCTGTCCGCCCGTGGCATCGTGGTCTATCTGGAAACTCCAATCGAGAAACAGGTAGCCCGCACCCAACGTGATAAACGCCGTCCGTTATTACAAACGGAAGAGGCTCCAAAACATGTCTTGGAGCGTCTGGCGGCAGAACGCAATCCACTGTACGAAGAAATCGCAGATTTCACTATCCGCACTGACGAGCAGAGCGCTCGCGCAGTCGCCAATCAAATCGTCGAACAACTGGGTTTTTAATTTCAGAAGGGAGCTGTCGATGGAAAAAGTTGCGGTTCAACTTGGTCTGCGCAGTTACCCCATCCTGATTGCTCCGGCGCTGTGTCAAAGCGCCGCTGAGCAACCAGAATTCTCGCCGTTATGGCAATACAAAAGAGTCGCGGTCATCTCAAATCCGGTGGTCGCCGATTTGTATCTGGATAAAATCCGGTCTTTATTCAGCCATGCACAGGTCAGCGAATTGTTGATCCCTGATGGTGAAGCCTATAAAACTCTGGCCTCCTTCGAGCAGGTCTGTTCCTTTTTACTCCAGCAGAAATTCCCGCGTGATGGACTTTTGGTTGCCTTAGGCGGCGGAGTCATTGGCGACCTCACCGGCTTTGTTGCGGCCTGCTATCAGCGCGGCACCGATTTTCTGCAAATTCCGACCACTTTATTGTCGCAGGTCGATTCCTCAGTGGGCGGTAAAACAGCCGTCAACCATCCACTTGGCAAGAACATGATTGGTGCTTTTAATCAGCCGCAAGCAGTGTTGATTGATACTGAACTGCTGCGTAGCTTGCCATCGCGGGAATTCGCTGCTGGTATGGCCGAAGTCATTAAATATGGTTTGTTAGGCGATGCAGAATTTCTGCAGTGGCTTGACGAGCACCAGTCAGCCATTCAGGCCAGGCAAGAGCCTGCGCTCAGCCAAATGATCCGGCACTGTTGCCAGATGAAAGCGGACATCGTCAGTCGTGACGAGACCGAGCAAGGCGAGCGCGCTTTATTGAATCTGGGGCATACTTTTGGCCATGCGATTGAAGCGTGGTTGGGTTATGGCACTTGGCTGCATGGTGAAGCGGTCGCGGTCGGGATGCTGATGGCTGCGCAGCTCTCCGCGGCTCGTGGCTGGATTTCTGGAACAGATGTTACGCGAATTCATGATTTGCTCGTTGCGGCGCAGTTGCCTGTGATCCCACCAGCAGGCATGACGATTCAAGATTTCCTGCCGTACATGAAAACGGATAAAAAAGTCAAAGCCGGCCAGATGCGCTTTATCTTGTTGCAGCAACCCGGACGTGCCATCATCGTCGATGACGTGACAGAACAAGAATTAATTCAGGTATTTGGCACCTTACATGGCTGATTTACATCAAAAACTGGCAACGACCCAAGGTCTGCTGCCTTCGCAGCGCCAATGGCTGGAACGATTGGTATTCCAGCTCGAATTTAATCCCTATCAACTGATTTATCTGGTTGGTGGCCCAGGCTCGGGCAAATCAACGTTGACTCTGGCGATTGCCGATCTGCTTTCTGACGAATTTAATCTGGCGCTGCTGACGGTCGAACCTGAACTGAGTGCTGGTAAAATCAGACAGCACTTACTCGAACAATGGTTTGGTCACGGTATCGTGACAGACAAAACGCTGCTCAGCTTGATTGGTGACCGTGAAAGTCGCCAGCCACTCGCCTTGATCCTGGATCAGGCAGACTATCTGCCGGAAGAACTTTGGGCTGAGTTAGCCGAGGTACCTTGTTTAGTGATTGCCGCTGCCGAGCAGGCAGACGCACATGCCGAACTGAATCTGCCTTTAGCCCCAGTGACGATGGAAGATGCAGAAGTCCTGCTGCAAGACAGTGCTTTTAGCACCCTAACTATCGCCGAGCGGTTGGCTCAGGCGCAAGGCAATCTGCATGTATTACTCAATCCTCAGTTGGCAGTAAAGGCAGCTAAACAAACGAAGACTGCCGTTCAAACGGCATCGAGTACTGTGCCGTTATGGGTCTTTACTATCGGCATGTCGCTGATTATCGGTGTCGTGGTATTTTGGTTCTGGACTGAGCGTCAGCTGGCCCAAGGGCCAGGTATTGGCACTTTGACTTATTTACCGGAAGAACAAGAAGTTTCTGCGGTCGTTGCGAACGTCAAAGAAGCGCCGCCGCCACCATCAGCTGCCAAGGCGGTGGTCGAACAGTTGGTCAATCAGCTTGAGAAAGCGGAGCGTGGCACTGCACAGGCTAAAGGACTGGAAAAACCTGTCGACTTCACTGAGCAAAATGTGAACGCTCAGCCTCAACCAGCGAACGAGATTGCTCAGCCCGAGCAGGAACTGAATCAAGCAGCGACAACAGTAGCGCCTGCGGGGGCAGAAGTATCGCCTGAGCCAGCTGTTCCTGTTGCAGAATCCTCCGCGCCCGCTACAGACTCTGTGCCGGCAAAAGCTGAAGCAGAACCAGAAGATTTAGCGGTTGAAATTGCCACAGATGGTATCGCAGCCACCAGGTCGTTACCGGCTGAATCCACTGTTGCAGCGGAAATGGCGGCAGAAATGGCTGCAGTCAATGCCGCTGTAAACGAGCCCGTTGAAGATCTCGCCGCGGACGCATCAGCTGATTTACCCGCAGCACAACCAAGCTCTGCGCCGAAACCTTCCGGAGGATATCGGTATGCTGAATCTGAATTGTTGTCGCTCCCTGGTACAGAGTTCGCGCTGCAGCTGGTTGTATTTTCAAATGACACGGCGTTGCAAAGCTTCCGTCAGTCATTCAGCACCCTAAAAACTTATACCTATGAGCGGAAAAAAGACGGGAAACGTCAGCTGGTTGTTGTGATGGCGCCATTTGCTGATGCTGCTGCTGCGAAGCAACAGGCGTCGCGGCTACCGGTGCCACTGCAGCAAGGTTTTGCGAAGCCGCTCAGTGATATCCATAGTGAAATCAGTACTAACTAGCGGGTAGCTGCGTTGACTAAAGCCGTAACCATCGCCAAACAACGCGCTTTCCTGAAATGGGCTGGTGGCAAATATAATTTAGCCGAGGCGATTCGTCAGCATTTGCCTGAGGGCGATCTGTTGGTTGAGCCTTTTGTTGGTGCCGGCTCCGTGTTCCTGAACACGGATTACCCTGCATACTTGCTCAATGATATTAACGCCGATTTGATCGGTTTATATCGCTTGCTACAGACGCAACCCGATATGTTGATCAAGACCGCGCAACAGTTTTTCTGCGAACAAAACAATGAAAAAGAACGATACCTGGCGCTACGTCAGCAGTTCAACCAAAGTGTCGATGCTCTGGAGCGCTCACTATTATTTTTGTATCTGAACCGGCACTGTTTCAATGGTTTGTGCCGCTATAACCAGTCCGGGTTGTTCAATGTACCTTTTGGCAAATATAAAAAGCCCTATTTCCCTGAAGCCGAAATGTGGCGTTTTGCCGAAAAGGCACAAAAAGCTGAATTTACTTGCCTGAGCTATCCAGAGCTGTTTGCCCGCCTGCCGAAACCACCGACAGTGGTTTATTGCGATCCACCTTACGTACCGTTGTCAAAGACGGCCAGTTTTACCTCGTACGCGAAGAATAGTTTCACTTTTGATGATCAGGCTGAATTAGCTAATCTTGCTGAAGTGGCACAAGCGGACGGCCATACTGTCGTGATTAGTAACCACGATACGCCACTGACCCGGAAGATCTATGCTGGCGCTGAACTGGATTCGATTCAGGTTGGGCGTTCCATCAGTCAAAAAGGCAGTAGTCGGGGTAAAGTGGCTGAGCTATTTGCTATCTACCGCCAGAAGTAGGCTGTTAGGCCAGTACCAAGCGGACAACAAACATCAAACCAACGACAAAACACAGTGTAATGACCACACCGGCAACGATGTAAGGCAACGGACTTTGCATCTGGAAGTCTTGCTGTCGCTGTTGCTCAGATTGCACACCAATAAAGGCACCGAATACAGCTTTCAGGATTTGTCTGAGTTTTGGCTTATTGCCTGTTATCAACACAGGAGACCGTTAGTCGCTATCTTGATGTCTGGTCAGTCGGTTGAGTAATTCAAGTAAATCAATGAAATGGAATTGGGTAGAGCGGCTTTGGCCTTGAACCCAGCTCAACCAGCTTTGTTGAGGTGTGTCATTACATTGTAACTTCAGGTTCTTGATACCTGCTTCATTGACAACCATTTGTTGCTGGCAGCTTGCGGTAACTGTGGGGGGTTCTGACCACTGAGCAACAGCGATCGCGACTGTCAGAGCCAGCAGCGATAGAGTTGATTTCACGAGCGTTTGAGATTTCATCAGAACATCCATGCGAATTGAGCTGTTCGATTTTACGCCAGTGTCCAGGTGGTAGCAAGAAAAAAACCGGCTGCCTGACGGCTGCCGGTTTGGGTCGTGGACAAAGGCTGTTTTTATTATGATGTTTTATCTTTCTGTATTAGAAAGTCTTGCTCAAGCTCAGCACCAGGCGGCCATCACACAGATTGCAGCCCGCACTTCCTTCGATATTCGTTGCAGCATATTTCAGCTGAAGCGCTGAACCCAGCACCGTAGTGCCCAAACCAACACTCCAGTCCAGATAAGAGTCGCCACGCAGTGGGCCGGCCGCAACAAAAGTATTGTATTGCGCGTTGTCATCAAACTGGTTCTGGCCTAAATGTAACAACAGGCTGAGGCTGTCGTTCAGCACATAGGTATAGTCTGCAGACAGATAGTAATATTCGTTCACGCCAGTGCCGAAATAGTCGTCGGAGTAAGCAAAACCGAGGACCAAATCTTTATAGATCAGCTTGGTATAGAATTCATTGAAGTTAAATTGGTCAGTTTCATTGTCACCATTCGGGTAGCGGTACTGCATGGCACCCACATCAATAGTCCAATCATCATTCAGCTTGCCGGTCCAGCCAGCCAGGATATCGAGCTCCATTGAGCCGTTACCGAATTTGATGTTAGAACCCCAGGTTGACAGATAAAAACCTGACTCTGCTGCGACAGTAAAACCGCCCTGTAAGGCCATGCCTTCGTTGGTTTGTGAAATACCGCGGAACAGGTAGTCGGAGACATAACCAACGTTACCGGTTAATGTGACGGCTTGTGCAGCGCCGCCAAAACAGCTGGCGACCAATAATGCGATAGCGCCCAGTTTTTTTCCCTGCATAAACGAACTTGTTGTTTTAGTTGCCATTGTTTTCATTTGCTTTGCCCTTATCTGTAATGGTCATTCAATTTAATTCCATTTCTGTGCCATTAGTGAAAAATGTTGAATTTCAATAAGATAGTCTTTTATCGGCTATTCGGCCAGCGCCATTTGTGCGAAAGTGGTGCAGTGTTGCCTGTTTTTTGGGCACCTGCTTGACCTGATCTTCGGTAAAGCGGCTGCGCAGCGCAGTGAAATCAGCTACAGTGTCGGCTTTGCAGGTTGGGAGAGACGAATGTTACCGTTTTGGATAGCCCCTTCGATTTTATCGGCGGACTTAGCCCGCCTCGGTGATGATGTTGCCAGCGTGCTGGCAGCTGGCGCTGACGTGGTGCATTTTGATGTGATGGACAACCATTATGTACCAAATCTGACGTTTGGCCCGATGCTGTGCCAGGCGCTGCGTAGTTATGGTATTACGGCCCCGATTGATGTGCATCTGATGGTGGAGCCGGTTGATAGTCTGGTGCCGCAATTTGCCAAAGCGGGTGCGTCAATCATTACCTTTCACCCGGAAGCCTCACGTCACGTCGACCGTACCCTGCAATTGATTAAAGATGAAGGTTGCCAGGCTGGTTTAGTGTTTAATCCGGCGACTCCTTTGAGTTACCTCGATTATGTGCTGGATAAAGTGGATGTGGTTTTGCTGATGTCGGTGAATCCGGGGTTTGGTGGACAAAGTTTTATCCCGGCAACGCTCGATAAGTTGCGTGAGGCCCGGAAAATCATCGACCAGAGTGGCAGACCCATCCGGCTGGAAATTGACGGAGGCGTCAAAGTCGATAACATTGCTGCTATTGCTGCGGCCGGAGCCGATATGTTTGTTGCCGGCTCGGCGATTTTCAGTCAGCCGGATTATCAACAGGTGATTACGGCGATGCGCTCAGAGCTGGCGAAAGCTCGCTCCGCCTGAGACCAGTCTGAAGATGCCGGTTGACCTCGCGCCTGCAGGCGTGGCAAAGCCTGCGGAACCGGTTATAATCGGCGCAATTTTTTGACAATACTGCCAAGCAGATGATGCAGTATGCAGACAGGATCCCAGTGTTCATGCAGAAGAATTCGGCCAAACCTATCGTATTATCCGGCGCGCAGCCGTCCGGTCAGTTAACTATCGGGAATTACCTCGGCGCCTTGCGTCAATGGGACCGGATGCAGGACGACTATGATTGTCTGTACTGCATCGTTGATTTACATGCTATTACGGTACGTCAGGAGCCTGCCGCACTGCGCAGCGCTTCTCTCGATTCTCTGGCCCTGTATCTGGCCTGTGGCATAGACCCGAAGCGTTCCGCTGTGTTTATGCAATCGCATGTACCTGAGCACAGCCAGCTGGCCTGGGTACTGAATTGCTATACCCAATTCGGTGAACTGAGCCGGATGACTCAGTTTAAAGATAAATCAGAACGCCATAATAACAACGTCAATGCGGGTCTGTTTACCTACCCGGTGCTGATGGCAGCTGACATTTTGCTTTACCAAGCTAATCAGGTGCCGGTCGGTCATGACCAGAAACAACATCTTGAATTGGCACGTGACGTTGCGATGCGATTTAACGCCCTGCACGGCGATATTTTCACAGTGCCTGAGCCTTATATCCCGCCAGTCGCTGCCCGGGTGATGAGCCTGCAGGAACCGACCAAGAAGATGTCAAAATCCGACGAAAACCCATGGAATTTTGTTGGCTTGCTGGAAGATCCGAAGATGATCAGCAAGAAGTTCAAAAAAGCCATGACCGATTCAGAAGATCCGCCACGCGTGTATTTTGATATCGACAATAAACCGGGTGTTGCTAACCTGCTGAGTATCTTGTCCGGCGTCACCAACAAATCAGTTGATGCGCTGGTGAATGAATATGAAGGCAAAATGTATGGTCACCTGAAGGGCGATGTGGCAGATGCTGTTATTGCGCTGTTAGAGCCGGTACAGCAACGTTTCCACGAGTTACGTAACGACCAAACGACGTTACAGCAAGTGATGCAGGCCGGTGCTACTGAGGCCCGCCGCCGTGCGGCAGCGACTTTAGCCAAGGTCAATGAAGCTGTTGGTTTTGTGTTGCCGTAAGAGTCAAACGCTGACAGCAAAAAGCCCCGGTTTCGGGGCTTTTGTTTTTGCGGTACTGTACCGGTTAGAGGTAGGCTTTACTGAAAGCGTCTTTGGATTCTTTGATATAAGCCCGCGCTTTTTTCGCGTGATTTTCCCATGCTGTTTTGTCGGCTTTGTCCGTGAACGGGTTTTGTTCCGGGGCTATTGAGCGTTCAAAACGGTCGTAAAAAGTCAATGCAGCCGCTGTTACCTGATTAAAGCGCTCTTTATACTCCTGCACACTTTCCAGCTGTTCTGAGGTTTTCAGCAGATATTGCACCAGTTCGGTATTCTGTTCGCGATCATGTAATTGCTGTGCATGATTACTAATATTCGCCGCAATTTCGCCGCTGATGCTGCCACGGATGCTTTCTTCTTTACTCATAACCCGGCCGAAATTTTCCTGAGTCCGCGCCAGACCAGCATGCTGAATATAGCTGCGAAGCTGCTTGTCCAAATCTTTGCGATAGCTTTCCACCAGCTTTTGCATAGTGCCAAGCTCGCTGTCGAGCGCATTGACTTGCTGCAATTCTTTTTCCAGTTCGTTCAGAAAACGCTCGGCATTTTCGTAGATCTTGAGCCCATTTTGCTCGGCGAATTTCCGATCTTTGCGGCTTAAATCGGCATTTTCATAATTGGATTTATCAAAAGTCGCTGCGAGGAAGGATTTAAACGGCTCGGCAAAAGCAGCATAAGTGCCACCGCTCACAACGTTTAATGTAGCAGTCGCTAAATCCCCAAATGGCTTCACCATCGATGTGAGTCTGGCTTGCTGTAATGGGGATGAGACTCTTTTCGTGTCATTGATGATATTACGAAAAGATGAATAGGCCATTGGATTCGACATTTTATTGCGTTCTGAGTTTGCCAGAACCAATGTGATGCTGGCGTAGATGGCATTGGCGTAATCGAGGTACTGGCGCTGCGTCTCCAGTTGCGCCGCATAGTTTTGTCCCAGACTTCTAAACTGCTCAGCCTGTAGCTCCGGGTTTTTATTCTGCTTCAGGCGGTCCAGGATGCCGCTGACAATACGCTGTTCGTTCTTTTGCAGTGCTACGTCAAGCCCAATCCGTTCGATACTGACATCATCCAGTGCAATGCCGCCATTGCTGCTTTCAATATCCAAGCGGATAAACTTACGTCCAGGGTCATCGATGGAGATGCGGTGCGCCAGATAATCGGCGCTACTGGCGGACATTTCAATCAAACCAATTTGTTGCCAGGGCGCATCTGCTTTGAGGGATGCTGAGCTTAAAATATTGATGCGATAGCTGGTATAGGCATTTTCCGGTTTGACCCAGAATTCCAGCATGCCGGGTTCTGTCACCAGAGCAGGTGTCACCAGACTGGCGCTGCCGCGGCTACAAAACAGCGCTTGTTGCCCGCTGCGAGCCAGTTCATGCTTCAACTGACAGCCATTCAGAATATTCCAACTGCTGCTGCCTTCAAAATCGGCTTTAAACACTGGCTGCGCCAGCGCGGAACCTGCGAATGCAAGAGAGCTCAGAAATAGGGGGAGTACACGCATATCATCCTCAATCGGGCCATGGAATGGCGGCAACTTGCAGCCTGCCAGTTGCTGACTGTACCAAAGCTGAACCAAAGCAGCCAGAACCAGTAGTTGCACTATAGGTGTTTGCCTCGGCCCAGTTTGCTTTGGCTTGCTATTGCTATGACCGGCGCTTCACCTATGGTGGTATTGCGCCTAACCGCGGTGAGTTTCTCTGAATTTCATCTATATCATGGCCTTAAAGCTGAGAGCCAAGCTTATGTGTAATGCGAAAAACAGTGTTTATGTGCTGTGTGACATCCTGTTTTACTAAACAGGCTGGATGACGCCAGACCTCAAAAACCTTAATACACCGCAAAAGGCCTGAAATGCTTGATTTTACTGGGTTTTAGAAATGAAAAAAGACGTTAAAAAAACGTCCTGATTCTTAAGGGTGGTGGCCCCAGCTTCCCTAATAAATCCATATTTTTATTGGGCTTCATGGCTATTTATCTAGTTCGTGTTACTTTGTGTGTTACTAAATGAGCTAGATAGATTTGCATGCTATTGTTTCAAAAACGTGCTTTTATGGTTTTTATTTTCGTTTTGAAGTGCTTTGGCGATTAGTATTTGTCTAGCGATAGGCGTCAATTTGAGCGACAACAACAGAGCTTCACCCGTAAAATACGGATATTTGTCTTTTAATTGGGTACTATGAACCGTCTTGAACTGATTTGTGTAGGGATACCAAGAACATGAGAACTATCTTTCTTGCGACTTTCTTTCTGTCTTGCAGTAGCTATGCAGGAGAAACTATTAATTGCTATTTTGACAAATTTCATCAAATTCATCATATGAACTCTGAGATCAACGGCTATTCAGCGGTAGATCAAAGTATGGAAATTGTAGACGGTACAACCTCAAAAGAGACCCAAAAGCTAGATGGTAAAAATCGTGCTACAAATAGCGTGAAATGGGTGCTTCTAAAGCCGAGCGGTATTGAAACATATGCAATTACTTATGCTGGCGATTTTGGCGAACTACTAACTATTATTCATGCCTCCGGTGAAGGTTTGAAAAGTCCGAACGGTTGGTATCAAGCATCGCTGACGACTTCCCAAGTAGTAACTACGCATACTCGCCTTGGTAAGTGCTTGGTGAACCAAAATAAATAAATGTGCCTTTAATATTTGTGATTAAGGAGGATTGATGACTGCATCTAAAATTTTCCTGAGAAAATTAGCATTGCGACGATTTTAGAATTTTTATTCTCAACTGCTGCTAAAAAAATACTATTTTTCTCTCTATTGCTTACATAGAAACTAATATCTTGGTTAATAATGAACTCTACTACATCTTCCCATGACTTGCAGATTGCGTGGTGAAGTAGGTTATAGTTTTTTTGCGGCAAATCTCTGTTTATTACTTTCTCTAATAACTCTATGTCTTTTTCTTTGATTAATACTAAGTTGTTAATGCATCTGTCTTGGTTGTCATAAAGATTTGATGTGTGGTCGTTATTTTGTACTTGCCACATCATTAATTTTTCAGATTTTGCTACGGAGATATTTGTGTGCGTGTATTCTTTTTCATTGCTTACATCCGTATT
>Ga0075154_10000923_pt1 | contig 22572 bp, 22 predicted proteins | sample JI71714BDNA_FD_70965 | JGI IMG/M metagenome (GOLD analysis project Ga0075154, IMG submission 70965) | Wastewater effluent complex algal communities from Wisconsin, to seasonally profile nutrient transformation and Carbon sequestration -... | ecosystem: Engineered > WWTP > Effluent > Algae...
TTAAGAACGCAAAGCTGTTTGCGTTCTTCCGATTGAGCAATCCCGAGCTCTGCGAGGGATATGAAGGCTCCCAATAAAGCCAAAGGGCCCACTCATTCGAGTGGGCCTTTTGCTTTATGGAGCACAGGCGTTCGCCAGGGTGAAACAGGGCTTTCGAGAGGCCAATAGTTTGGCCTCGAGCCTGTTTCACGCCTTGAGCTCCCCAAAGGCCGGGTAGAAGGCGACGAAACACTTAAGGTTTTTTGTATTTAGGCCTTCGCGGTTTACTGCGCCTAGACCGCCTCGGCTTTCGCTTTAACCAGTGTCATTCAAAATTCTCCCTGATTCCTCGACAAACCGGGTTTCGCCGTTAACACTCAAATGCTAAGTCTGGAGAGTGTTATCGTGATGGAATTACTGAAGATCTGGTTAACCCGATGCTCATTTACCCAGTCTGTGACTTTGTTGCTGCTGCTGGCTAATGCTGGCTTGGCTTTGATGTTGCTGTTATCGATGCAAATCCTGCCTGTTTCTTTAACGACGCTGCTCTCTGTGGCAGTGCCGGCCGCCCTGATGTTGAATCTCATCGCTGGTGTTTTGTGGTATTTACTCCATGAACAAAGTGCTCAACAGCACAGCCACCGTCAAATGATTGCTGATTTAACCGGCAGAGTCGATGATTTGCTGCAGGATGCTTATCTGCCAGTCAGCAGGGATAGCACTTTGCCGGATCGGCTCACTTTGTTACGGCAATCGTTACAGCATCAGGTACGTCGTGAGCAGGAAATCAGGCAGTTGGTGAGGGTTCAGGGCCTTGTCGACCATGAGTTGGCGATTGGAAACCGTATCTATTTTGAGAGCAAACTTCAGCATTATTTACTCGACCCAGCAGAACCTCACTCCGGAGCACTTTTTCTGATCCAGCTGAGCCATCCGGAACTCAGTGTCGGCCCGAATGATGCCATTCAGCGCCTGGCCGGCAGTGCAGATTTAGTCCAGCAGCTGGTCAATCATTTGTCGTTGTCAGTATTAGCCAGAGTAGCTGATGCAGATCTCGCGCTGCTCGTGCCGGGTATGGAGCAAAAAGATGCTGAGCAATTAGGTGACCGCTTGGCAATAGTGTTAAGTCGCGCCAGTTTTTTTGCCGGATATGAAGATTTTGATTTAGTGCATTTGGGCTATGTGATTTATCAGCAAGGCCAAACTGCCTATCAGGTCATGTCCGAAGCTGATATGGCCCTGAAAACTGCCCAACTACAAGGCCCGAACGCTGCTTTTGGTTTTTATCCTGAGCATAAACCAAAGATAAAAGGCTCGGTCTGGTGGCGCACTGAACTGGGTAATGCGCTACGCGAACAGCGGTTTTTATTGAGTTTTCAACCGGTTTTTGCGTGGCAACAGGACGATATTATTCAGCATGAAGTTTTGGTTCGCTTGCAAAGTAGTGATGGCGATAGATTAGCTGCTGCAGTGTTTTTGCCTATGGCAGTAAATTGCGGTTTAACAGCGCAGCTTGATCAATATGTCCTGACCAAAGCTGCCCGTTTATGTCAGCTCGAGCAAAAAAATGGGGTACGGTGTAGTGTTAATTTGACTGTTGAATCGCTGTTGAATCACGATTTTATGCAGTGGTTGCAACATAATCTAAAGACGGGTCAGCTACAGGCTGGCCAGATTGCACTGGAGATTGATGAATACCACTTGATTAAACAGTATAAAAAACTCAAACCCATTTTGATCAAACTGCAGCAGCAAGGCTTCAGTTTGAGTATCGACCACGTAGGTCTGAATATCAGCCCCTGTGAATATCTAACCGAGTTACCGATTGACGCAGTGAAACTGCATGCTTCTGTGGTACGCCATATTCATCGCCAGTTAGAGCAGCAGTTGTTTATCCGGGGGTTAGTCGCCAGCCACCAAGCTAAAGGCGTAAAAGTACTCGCGACTGGTGTTGAGTCTATGGAAGAGTGGCAGACGCTGCAGAAGTTAGGCGTTAGTGGCGCTCAGGGTTACTTCTTCAGCCAACCGCTCGCTGAACTGATGCCACAGACGCAGCTCAGCTGACCTTATCTGTTGATGGTGTTCTGGTGAAATCCGTTCTTGGTGTAACAACCCATCGAGCCCCTGTAGTCCACCTGTGTGGAAAAACACCAGACGTTGTCCCGGCCGAATTTGATTTTCCGCGAGCATTAGCAGCAAAGTGTTGAGTGCTTTGCCGGTATAGACCGGCTCTAGCGGCACATTTTGTTGGCTCAACGCCAGACACAGCTGGAGCGTGGCATCATCAAATTGGCCATAGCGCAGCCCAGAATGCTCGGTCAGCAGTTGCCAGTTTTGTTGTTGTGGTGCGAAGTTTTGGATCCTGGCTGGCAGTCCCGGATCTTTCACCACGGCTATCCCCGTGACCGGTATTTCAGGATGCCCCACTGCCAGTCCCGCTAAAGTTCCGCCGCTGCCTGTCGCACAATAAATTCCATCTGCCGGGCCTTCTGGTGTGGATCCAAGCCTGAGCTCGGCGACACCTTGCAAACCCAATAAGCTTGAGCCGCCTTCCGGCACAATCAGATAGTCGGGGTATTGTTGCTGCAGCATTGCCAGATAATGCGGTTGATTGCGTTGCCGGTATAACGTCGGATCAACAAAGCTGAGTTGCATCCCGTGGGCTTGGCATGCAGCCAAAGTAGGGTTGGTAATGGCGCCATGATGCCTTACTATCGCATGCGTTTGAAAGCCAAAGGCTTTTCCTGCAGCAGCTACGGCGGCAAGATGGTTGGAAAAGGCGCCGCCAAAGGTCAGAATTCCCGTTTTTTCATATTGTTGTATATGCTGGATATGGTACTTTAGTTTTAACCATTTATTTCCGGCGATCGCTGGGATCTGGCAATGTAAATGGCACACCCACAGCGCTGTCTGATGTTGTTCCAGCAGTGGCAAATGGATACGTTGCCAGTGTTGACGATAAAACGATGAATTCACGAATGCAGCCAGACCCGGCAAAACCAGATCAACAAGGTGTCAGAGTGTTTGCATGATACAGAAAATTATACGGAAGTTCCGTAATTCAGGCAGCCGTTCCTCCCATGCTTCTCAGATTGCCGCTATTTATATTCAGGCAGAACAACTGAAACTGGTGTTAGTGCAGACTACCAGCAGGCAAGTGTTGAAAACCGAAACCCTGCGTCTGATCGATAACAACCAGCTTGTGAATGCCTGCGCAAAATTAGCTGCTGAGTTACCCAAGCAAACACCGTTATGTCTGGTCTTGAGTCCTGAGCGTTACCAGTTAGTTCAGCTCGACAAACCGCAACTGCCAGAACACGAAATCCTGCAAGCATTGCCATGGCAAATCCGTGATTTAGTCTCTATTGCTGCTGACGATTTAGTTTTGGATTACTGCGATGTGGCGGAACAGGCTAATCAACAGACGCCACGCATTCAGGTAGTGGCCAGCCAGCGCAGCGTGCTCGCACCAATTTGTAAGGCCCTACAACAAAGCCCGGTACAACTCACCAATATTCAGCCTGATGAATGGCTTGCGCGCAATCTATTGCCAGTTCAGTCTCACGCCGTGCTGTTACTCAGTCATCAACCAGGGCAGGAGCTGAACATTCAGATTGTGCGGAATGGCAGCTTATATGTCAGCCGTAAACTACGCGGCTTTAGCCGAATTGATCAGATGTCGTTCAGCGATCTGAGTCGGGGTTTACTCGATAATCTGTTACTGGAAGTACAACGTTCTCTGGATTTTTTTGAGGGCCAGATGCGCCAGGCGCCGGTGAAAGAAATTGTGTTTTTGTTACCAACGCCAGAATTGCCGGCGATCCTGCAGTACTTTGTGCAGAATGGTTTTACGCAGGTTCGCTCGCTCGAGCTTGCGCAGCGGATGCCTGGCGCTAGTCTGGCGGAACAGGCTGAATACTGGGTGCCATTTGCTGGTGCAATGGAGTTGTTACTGAGCGCGGAGACTTCTCTTGAAACAACGCATTAATCTCTATCAGCCAGTCTTACAGCCGGTCCCGCAACGTTTTGCTTTACCGCTGCTGATGCGCAGCTGCGCTGCGGTTTTACTATGCATCGCTGCCATTGCAGGTACGTTGAAATATCACTGGCAACAACAACAACTGCAAATGAATCAGATCCAGACAGCTGTACAGCAAAAGTCTGAAGAGCTGGCGAATTTACAGCAGGCGCTGGATAACCGGCAACCAGAACAAAATCTGCTGCAACAGGCCGAACACCTCAATACTGAAATCGCGCAAAAACAACAACTGTTGCAGTATCTGACCGCAGATCAGCAAGCGCAGCCACCGCAGTTTGCCGCCGTGATGCAGCAACTCAGTACACAGGATTTACCACAATTCTGGTTACGCAGTTTTCGGCTCGGTAAGGCTGGTGTGGAATTTGAGGGCGTGACGCGGGATGCCGCGCTGGTTCCACGTTGGTTAAAGCAGCTGGGGCAAAGCCCGCAGTTCGCCGGCCAACAGTTTTCCAGTGTTGCGTTACAACCGTTGCCGCAGGACTATTTGTTATTTCGCGTCAGTAGTGTTGGATCAACAGCGCCAGTGGGAGGGATCCAATGAGTCGTTGGCAACAACTCTGTGAACAATACATGCAAATGCAGCTGCGCGAACGCCGGCTGATTTTTTTTGCCAGTCTGGCTTTGTTGTTATGGCTGGGAACACTCTATGTCGCCGAGCCTTTGTGGCACTCATTACAGGCCGGCCGCCAACAGCAAAAACTGGCGATGGGGCAAATGGTGCAATTGCAGCAACAGGTAGATGCTGTGTTGCAGGTGCTGAATTCAGATCCGAATGAGCAGGTGCGTACGCAAATCAGTGAACGGCAGCAACAGCGCGACCAGTTAAACAGCCAAATCAAACAGCTGACCGGGCGCTATGTCAGTCCGGAGCAAATGTTGCCGCTATTGCAGGATGTGCTGAAAAGCAGTCCGGGCGTGAAGTTACAGCGGATGCGCAGCCTGACACCGGAGCCAGTCAGTATCGGTACCCCTGTTGCGGCCAACACTGCTGCCGAAGTGACGACAGCCGTCAGTACGCCGCAGCTTTATTTACACAAAACAGAAATCAGTTTTATTGGCCAGTATGCCCAGTTGCAGCAGTTATTGCAGAAGCTGGAGCGGTTGCCATGGCAACTGCACTGGCATCAATTAGAGTACAAAGTATCAGAACATCCTCAGGCTGAATTGCGGCTGGAATTGGAGACTATCAGTGAACAAGCTGAATATCTGCGGATTTAGTCTGCTCTGCGTCAGTATCTGTAACTTGCCAGTGTGGGCTGGTACAGATCCGACCGCTCCGGATGCTGTGCTGACTGAAGCGGCTACAGCCTCTGCAGCGGTGCAGCCATTGCCGAAACTGAGCCTGATCCGGCAAGAGGGTAAAGAACGTTTGGCAATATTGGATGGTCAACCACGCCGGGTCGGAGCTATGCATGGCAGTTACAAGGTCGCCTCAATCGGAACTGGTAGCGTGACATTAGCGCAGGGGCAGCGTCAGCTGACGTTGCAATTATTTCCTCTTTTGAAAAAGTAGCAGATTTTATGGCGAAACCCATTTCACTGATCGCAGCACTGGTATTGCTGCAGGGCTGCAGTATCACGTCAGAATCTGATGTGTTGGCGCGATCACAGGCTGAGCTGAACAAAGCGCAACAAGCACCGGCAAAACCGAAACCCTTGCAAATTCCGGCGGCGGTCAGTGCGGATGTGCTCAGTGCCAGCGCGATGCCGTTACAAAATAGCCCGGTGTTGCCACGGTTTAATCTGGCAGCGTCCGGTGTTGCTGCTGCTGACTTTTTTGCCTCATTGGTGACTGATTCTGAGTTCAGCATCGTGGTGCACCCGGATGTGCGCGGCACCGTCAGCCTGCAGCTGAAACAGGTGACCTTGCCGGAAGTGATGGCTGTGGTGCAGCAAATGTATGGCTTTGATATCCGCCAGACCGGCTTGATTTACCAGGTCTATCCGGCAGGACTTCGGACCGAAACGATCCCGGTTAATTATTTATTGATGCAGCGTTATGGGCTGTCATCCATTGCGGTCAATTCTGGCGGGGTGTCGCAGGACCAGCAAAACAATAATCAAGGCGGCAACCGCAATAACAACCAGAATATGCAGCAAAATCAGAATATGGACGGCATGAATGGTCTGGGTGGCAATAATCAGCAGCAACAATTTAATGGCAGCATGATCCAAAGCACCAGCAAAACCGACTTCTGGAAGGACTTACAGGAAGCTGTCCGCGGTATTTTAGGTGATGCGCCGCAGCGTTCAGTCGTGGTGTCGCCACAGGCTGGTTTAGTCACCGTCCGCGGCATGCCGGATGAAATCTCCGCGGTACGAGCTTTTTTACAACAGACGGAAACCCATCTGCAGCGTCAAGTGATCCTCGAAGCCAAAATCATTGAAGTCACGCTAAACGACGATTATCAGCAAGGCATTAACTGGCAAAACGCTTTAGCTAATATCGATTCAACCAATCTGACGCTGAGCAATAACGCCGGGAGTTTCGGCAATAAAATCTCTAGTGGAATTGGCGGCCTGACCTCCATTGCCTTTGAAAATGCTGATTTTGAGGGTGTCATCAGCTTGCTGTCGACACAGGGTGATGCGCAGGTGCTGTCGAGTCCTCGTGTCACGGCAGTCAATAACCAAAAAGCCGTGATCAAAGTGGGTCAGGATGAATATTTTGTCACTGACGTATCCAGCAATACCACCACTGCGAGCAGCGGCTTACAAAGCACCACGCCAAGTATCACCTTACAGCCGTTTTTCTCTGGAATTGCGCTGGATGTGACGCCGCAGATCGATGCCAATGGTCAGGTGATCCTGCATGTGCATCCGTCTGTCACGGAAACCGCAGAACAAATTAAGACTATCCGGTTGTCGGACGAAGAGGTGGTGTTGCCCTTGGCGCAGAGTAATATTCGCGAATCCGACACTATTATCAAAGCCAGTAACGGCGAAATCGTCGTGATTGGTGGCCTGATGCAGACTGTGATCAGTGAACAGGAAAGTGGCGTGCCGGGCTTACGTTCGTTACCGGTGTTAGGGAACCTGTTCAAATCTAAGACCAAAACTGAGAAGAAAAAAGAACTGGTGATCCTGTTAAAGCCAACCGTCACCGGCGCTGATGTCTGGCAACAACAAATTCAGCAATCCAGCCTGCAAATGCAGGATTGGCAACAACGGCGCTGACTATGTATCTGGCACATTTTGCCTTGCAGCAGTTTCCCTTCAGCCTGACGCCGAATACCGGCTTTTATGTCGGGCTGAACGGTCACCAGCAGGCGATGGAAGTGCTGCAGACTGCATTAAGTCATGGCGAAGGATTTATCAAAGTGACCGGTGAAGTCGGCACCGGCAAAACGCTGTTATGCCGAAAGTTGCTGAACGAAGCGCCTGCACATTGGAGTTTGGCCTATATCCCGGACCCGAATCTCGATCCGCAGCAACTGCGTTGGGCGCTGGCGCTGGAGCTCGGTTTGAAGCAATCCGACAATATTGATCAGCAGCAGCTGGCGCATCTGCTGCAGCGCCAGCTCTTGCTGTTGGCCAGTGCCGGCCGTCAGGTCGTCCTGCTCATTGACGAAGCGCAGGCGCTGCCTGATGAAACCCTGGAAGCGCTGCGGCTGTTAACCAATCTGGAAACCGAGCAGCGCAAATTAGTGCAGGTGGTGTTATTTGGTCAGCCGGAACTGGATAAACGCCTGGCGCAGTCGAAGTTTCGCCAACTGCGCCAACGTATCAGCTTCTCGTATCAGCTGGCACAATTAACGCGGCCAGAGGTGGCGGCTTATCTGCAACAGCGACTGCAAATCGCCGGCAGTCCGGTCATGCTGTTCAGCCCGGCTGCGGTCTGGTTACTCAGTTATTACAGCCGTGGTATTCCCCGACTGATTAATGTGTTGGCGCACAAAGCATTATTGCTGGGTTATGGTGCAGGTTTGGCAGAGGCTGGCTGGCAACAGATGTATCTTGCTGCCGTCGACACCGAAGATGTGCGGCATCCGGCACTGCACTGGTTCATGGTTGCGGTAGCCATGGCGGTGTTGGTGTTGTGGCTGGCTCCACTGGGCTTTCCTGTCTGGAGTTTGCCATGAGCGTGATCAATCAGATGTTGCGTGATCTGGATAAACGTCAGGCGGCAGACCCTGCGCTGTTGCGCACGCCGGTCGTTGCCTCATCGCGCCGGCAGCACTGGCTTTGGTGGTTGCTGCTGCTGCCTGCTTTATGGCTTGGCGTCGAAATCGGCCAACGCGAGTCTGTGCCGGTCAAAGAGGCTGCGGTGGCACCGCAGGGGCAAGATGCTGGCTCGCCTGTGGTTGAAGTTGCACAAACCGCATCGGCAGAAGACGAAGCGGCGCATGTCACAGCCCCGCAAGTGACGGCGCCGGTGGTGCCGGTTGCTGCGAACAGTTCTGAGAACACAGGTACAGAATTGGCTGCCCGCATTGCTGCGGCACCACAGAACGTTGCGCTTCAGCCATCTGAACCCGCCGTGCAATCGATTGAACCCACTGCGATGGTCGGGCAGGCCGCTGCAGAACCCGTGGTTACAGCAGAAGTCGTTGCCACAGACAGCGGCACAGACGCCTATGCACTGGATGACACCGATGCAGAATTTTTGGCGGAGTCAGCACTGCAGCCGATGACGCCTGAGCCCGCAGTCAAACCGCAAATGACCCTGACTGCTGCAGATCCGCAGCGCTCCGCGCAGCAGCATTGGCGGACTCAGGCCCAGCAAGCCATGTTGAGCGGCCGACTGGCCGATGCGGAGGCCGCCTGGTTACAACTGGCGCAGCTGCAGCCGCAACAGCCGGAAGCTTTTGAGCAGCTGGCGCAGTTATATCTGCAACAACAAGACTGGCCGCGACTGACGCAGCTACTGGCGCGCGCACAGCAACAGCAGCTGGATTCTCTCGCCCTGCAATGGGCGCGGGTCCAGCAATACGCCGGCACGCAGCAATGGCAACCCTTACTGGATGCGCTGACACCGGCCTTGCAACAACAATATCCGCAGCAATTGCTGGCGCTGGAAGCGCATGCCGCGCAGCAGGCCGGCCAACCTGAGCGTGCGCTGCAGGCGTATCAGCACTGGAGTCAACTGGCCCCACAAGACAGCAGGGCCTGGCTTGGGCTTGGTATGATGCAGGACCAGCGAGGCCAGTGGCCCGAGGCACAGCAGGCGTATCAGCAAGCGCTGCAATTGGGTGGCCTGAGCGATGCCAGCCGTCAATTTATTCAACAGCGTTTCGCCGCCGCAACCGGACAATAATATGCAAAGACCCCGTTTAAAAATGCGTCTGGGTGACCTGCTGGTGCATGAAGGCATCATCAGCGAACAACAGCTGAACAATGCCCTCGCGACACAAAAGCAGAATGGCCGCAAACTCGGCGCCACGTTAATTGAGCTTGGGTATCTGACTGAAGACCAGTTGCTGCAATTCTTGTCGCAACAGCTCAACGTGCAGTTCCTGGATATCGCGCAGCGGCGCATTGAGCCGCGCGTCGCGCAAATGTTGCCTGAAGTCCACGCCCGCCGCCTGCGCGCTTTAGTGCTGGAAGACCGCGGTGAATCTGTATTACTGGGGATGAGCGACCCGGCAGATTTATCCAGCCTGGACCAGATCGCGCCATTGCTGGAGCCCAAGCTGATAGAAATCGCTGTGGTGCGGGAAAGCCAGCTGATCGAAGCCTTTAACAACCTGTATCGCCGAACTCAGGAGATCCAGAGTTTCGCTCACCAGCTGCAGGAAGAATACGAAGAAACCGAAACTATCGACTTTGCAGCACTGAGTACCGAAGGCGAGCAGGACAATACGATTGCCCGGCTGCTGCAATCGTTATTTGAAGATGCAGTGCAGGTGCGCGCCTCGGATATTCACATTGAACCGGACGAAAAAGTGCTGCGCATCCGTCAGCGCGTCGACGGCGTGCTGCAGGAAAGTGTGCTGCAGGAAACCGGTATTGCACCGGCGCTGGTATTGCGGTTGAAACTGATGGCCAGTCTGGATATTTCGGAAAAACGCCTGCCGCAGGATGGGCGTTTTCAGATGAAAATCAAAGGCCGCACTATTGATGTGCGGATGTCGACGATGCCGGTGCAGCATGGCGAATCTGTGGTCATGCGTTTGCTGGACCAAAGCGCCGGTTTGCTCAGTCTGGAAGAAACCGGCATGCCACCGGCTATTGTGTCGCGGTTACGGCGGATCATTCAGAGTCCGCATGGCATGGTGCTGGTCACAGGGCCGACCGGTTCCGGTAAAACCACCACCTTGTATGGCGTCTTATCTGAGCTCAATCAACCGGGTGTGAAAATCATCACGGTGGAAGATCCGGTGGAATATCGTCTGCCGCGGATTAATCAGGTCCAAATCAACCATAAAATCGGCCTGGATTTTGCCGGCGTGCTGCGCACCAGTTTGCGGCAGGACCCGGATATCCTGATGGTCGGTGAGATGCGCGACCAGGAAACCGCCGAGATGGGGCTGCGCGGCGCGCTGACCGGTCACCTAGTGTTGTCGACGCTGCATACCAACGATGCAGTCACCAGTACCTTGCGGCTGATTGATATGGGCGCCGCGCCTTATCTGGTCGCCAGTGCCCTGCGGGCCATTCTGGCACAGCGTCTGGTGCGGCGCGTTTGTCAGCATTGCAAACAGCCATACCAGCCGGATGAGCTGGAGCAAACCTGGCTGAAACATTTCCGTGCCCCGGCCGGTTTACAGTTCTGGCGTGGCAGAGGCTGTCAGTCTTGTCATTATTCCGGTTATAAAGGCCGGATAGGTGTGTTCGAATTGCTGGTGCTCGACAAACCGCTGGCGGACGCGTTGCGACGCAATGACAGTGAAGAGTTTGCCCGTATCGCCTACAACTCACCAAATTTCAGTACTCTGGGCACTATGGCGCTGGAGTACGCCCAGCAAGGCATTACCAGCCTCGATGAAGTGATCCGGGTGTCTGAATATGTCGATTTAGAGACCATCGCGGGGGCTGACTGATGGCGACTTTCCGCTACAGCGCGCGGGACGCGCAGGGCCGGTTGCAATCGGGCGATATTGAAGCACCGAGTGAAAGCGCTGTGGCTGACCAGCTGCAGCGTCGCCAACTGATCCCGCTCAAAATTGACGCGCTGCCGGAATCGCGCGATCTGAATATCGACTTTTCAGGCTGGTTTGGCCCGGTCGTGCGCTTGCCTGAGCTGATCGTATTCGCCCGGCAAATGTTTTCGCTGATGAAAGCCGGTATTCCGATTATTCGCGCGATCCGCGGGTTGGCGGAAAGCACCAGTTCAAAAGCGCTGAATACCGTGTTGCTGGATTTGGCTGAACAGCTGGAGAAAGGCCGCAGCCTGTCGGTTGCGATGGCCAATCACCCGAAAGTGTTTAACCGGCTGATTGTCAGTATCGTCCATGTCGGCGAGAACACCGGCCGGCTCGATGACGCCTTTGCGCAATTGTCGGACTATTTTGAACAGGAAATGGAAACGCGGCGGCAAATCAAACAAGCAACGCGCTATCCGTCTTTTGTCTTGCTGGCGATTGTGATTGCGATGGTGATCCTGAATATCTTTGTGATCCCGCAGTTTGCCGCGATGTTTGCCCGGTTTGATACTGAATTGCCCTGGACCACGCAGCTCTTGATTAACACCTCGGGTTTTTTCGTCAATTATTGGCCATGGATAGCGGTCGGTAGTGTGATGACCGGGTTTTCATTCTACCGTTATCTGCAGACGGCAGACGGCCGGTATCGCTGGAGCCGTTATAAACTGCGCTTTCCGCTGATGGGAGATATTATCAACCGCGCCACGCTTGGCCGCTATGCCCGCAGTTTCGCGCTGATGCTGCGCGCCGGCGTGCCGCTGACGACAGCGCTCAGTCTGGTGGCGGAAGCGGTCGACAATGATTTTATGGCGGACAAAATTCGCGAGATGCGGCGCAATATCGAACGCGGCGAGAGTCTGGTGCGCGTCTCGGCGCAAAGCGGCTTGTTTACGCCGTTGGTGATGCAAATGCTGGCGGTCGGGGAAGAAACCGGCCAGATGGATGACATGTTGCAGGAAGTAGCATTGTTTTATGAACGGGAAGTCGCCTTTGATTTAAAGTCGCTGACAGCGAAAATCGAGCCTATTCTGATCACTGTGGTCGCGGTGATGGTGCTGTTATTGGCCCTGGGGATCTTTACCCCAATGTGGGACATGCTCAGTGCTTATCAAAAAGGCAACTGAGCCAGCTTGGCAATCGACAGAAAAGCTGTCATTAATTAGTGTAATCAAAACTATAAACTATTGATTTGAGCCCCCGGAGAATTGCGTATGCGTACTATCTCAAGACAACAACAAGGCTTTACCTTAATCGAATTAGTCATTGTCATTATCATTTTAGGTTTATTGGCGGCTACGGCGCTGCCAAGATTCCTCAATGTGACGCAAAAAGCCGAAGATGTTTCGGTAGAAGGCACCGCCGGCGGTTTTGCTTCTGCGGTCGGTTTGGTTCGCGCAGCCTGGGAAATTGATGGTCGCCCGGTTAATAACGTTGCCACCAACCAGACCCGTGTCGCTTACGACAATGTGTTTATTGGCGTTGATGGGACTATTGGTTATCCATCAGGCAATCCGGCGGCAGATACCCGGGCTTCAGCCGTCGATGCGGCCGACTGTGTGTATCTGTTTAACAATCTGTTCCAACAGGCGGGGGTTGCGAGAGTCAGCGATACTTTTGCGACCTCGAATGATTTTTACGTGCGTGCGGCAAGCAACGTCTGTGAATACCACCAGACGACAGGCCTCAATGGGGCACCGGCAGCAGGCACAGGTGCAACGAATGGCTTTACCTACGAACCTGCAACAGGTAACGTATTGTCTTTCTTGAATAAACCAAACTGATAGAGCGCAATAATGCAAAAGAGTAAAGGTTTTACCTTAGTTGAACTGGTCATTGTGATTGTGATCCTCGGTATTCTGGCCGTGACGGCGGCGCCGAAGTTTTTGAACCTGAGCAGTGATGCCAAAATCAGCACTGTGAATGGCGTGAAAGGTGCGTTGCAGTCGGCCAATGCAGTGCTTTACAGCAAAGCGGTGTTGGCTGGTGAACAGAAAAAAGCCACTGGTTCAGTCACTGTTGACGGTGTTGCGATTGCATTGGTCAATGGCTACGTTGCAGCAACTTCTACTGAAGTCCCGAAAGTGTTGGATATCGAAGGCGGTTTTACCATCGCACAAGGTACTGCAGGTACTTATACCTCCAGTCCGGCCAACGTGACTGTTGCTGCAACTGATGTTGTTATCTACACAGGGAGTGCACCAACGACAGCATCAGCCTGTATGCTGGTCTACACGGCTGCGGCCAGTAACACGGCCAAACCGACCTATCAGTTAGTGACCAGTGGCTGTTAACATTTAATGCGGCGATCTCCACCTGCTGCCGGTTTTACCCTGATAGAACTGCTGGTGGTGATCCTGCTGATAAGTATTCTGGCGGCTACGGCCGCCAGTCGTATTTTTGCTACTGATGAAATCCAGCCGCGTCAACAACGGGATGCGGTGATTAATTTATTGCGTCAGGTGCAGATGCAAAGCATGCAGGACAGCAGTGGCGTCTTGACCCGCTGCCCAACTTTATTGTTGCAAAGCAGCGCCGCCGGCGTGGCCCGGCAAAACGCCTGCGCTGCGTCCGCCAGTTTCACTGTGGATAGCAGTGACCTCAATCAAATCAGTTTGAGCAGCAGCGTGGTCAGCAGTAATGCCGGCCCGCTGCCGCTGTATCTGCGTTTTGACAGCTGGGGCCGGCCGCGCAGCAGTTGCAGCAATGGCTGCACCATAAGCTTTGCTGCTGGCGGGCTGACCAGTAGCCTGTGTATCGAAGCCAGTGGTTATATTGGGGCTTGCTAGATGATGACCAGGCCGCGCTCCCCATTCGCCCGTCCCGCGCCCATGAGTGGTCTGCCGGTTCGTCGGCAACAGCATGGTTTTACGCTGGTTGAGCTGGTGCTCGGTATTGTGGTGCTTGCCATCGCGCTGACTCTGCTCACCGGAATACTGGCACCCCTGCATCGCGATTCCGGCGCCATCTGGTTACAGGTCAGAAGTGCCGAGCTGGCGCAAAGCCTGCTCAGTGAAGTGATGGCGCGCTCTTTTGACGAAAATTCCAGCCGCAGTGGCAGCCCGTTACGCTGCGGCGAAAGCGGGGCCGGCAGCTGTGCCGCCAGTATCCCGGCCTGCCCGGTCAGCGGGATGTCGAGCCTGACGGAAGAAAGCAACCGGCAGGATTACGACGACGTCGATGATTTTCATTGCCTGCGGGCGGATGCGGCGACCTTCACCGACTGGCTCGGCACCAGTCTGGCCAGCCGTTACGCCAATTATCAGATCGCTTTCAGTGTCAGCTACGACGGCACTGCCAGCGGCGCGGCTAGCAATGGCCTGGTTAAACGCGTCACGCTGAATATCACCGCACCGGACAGCACAGTGCTGACATTCAGCGCATTAAAGGGCAACTGGTGATGCGCCGCGTGGTGATGCATAGGGCCCATACAGCCGGCTTCACTTTAGTCGAGCTGGTGACTGTGATGGTGTTGCTCGGCATTGCCGTCGTCGGGTTGTCGACCTTGCTTGGCAATATGTCCGGGATCTATCTGCAGTCGGTGCAGCGCGAGCAATTATTGGGACAGAGTCGTTTTGTGCTGGAGCGGCTCAATCGCGAATTGCGCGATGCCGTGCCCAATAGCCTGCGGCTGAATAACAGTAGCAGCTGGTCTTGTCTCGAATTTGTGCCTTTTAGCCATGTCGCCCGCTATCGCAATATCGCTGTGCTGCCCGATACGGCCAGCAGCATGGATCTGGTCAGTCAGGACCCGGCATTTGCTGTTTCTGCCGGGCAATGGCTGTTGGTCTACCCAACCAGCCCTGCGGATATTTATGCCGCTTCTGCACAAAAAGTGCAGCTGCATAACACGCCGCTACTGAATGACGGCGACGGCAATGCAGTGACCTACCGGTTACAGCTGAGTCAGGCGTTTGGCTTTGGTGCTGTTTCGCCGGCAACCCGGGTCTACTTGTTATCCACGCCGGTCAGTTATTGTGCATTGGGCAATGAAATTCGCCGCTATCAGGGTTATAGCCTGCAAAGTACACAGCCACTGCCTGGCAGCGGGCTGAGTAACGGCGCTTTGATGGCACGCAATATCAGTAACAACTTAACCACCCAACCCGTGTTTGTGCTGGCGCCTGACGCGCTGACGCGCAATTCATTGGTACAAATCCAGCTGGAGCTGACGGCGGAGCAGGATAGCGGTACAGTGCTCAGTTACAGCCATTTAGTGCAGGTGAGTAATGTCCCTTAAGCCACATCGTGATGGATTGTTAGCTGCGCCACGCCGCCAATCCGGTAGCGCCTTGGTGATCGCAATTTTTGTCGTGCTGTTGGGCAGTCTGATCCTGCTGGCCATCGCGCGTCTGAGTACGTCTTCGGGCAATACGCTGATTTATGAGGTGCAGGGGCAACGCAGTTATTGGTTAGCAAAATCGACGCTGGACTTAGGTTTTGTCCAGCTGTTTCCGCTGAACCAGCCGGCGCAAAGCTGCGCCGCCGTCAATACCAGTGTGCGCAACTGGAGCAGCAATGATTGGGCAGGCTGCCAGAGCCAGTTGACCTGTAGTGAAAACACCATCGACAGCAAAAAGTGGTATCGGTTGGTTAGTACCGCGCAGTGTGGTGACGGAGACTTCATCACCAGCCGGGTGCTCAGTGCGGAGGCCAGTGAATGAAGTTTGGCAGCATATACGTACTGCTCGCGAGTCTGCTGGCGTTGTTTAGCGCCGGCGCGCTGGCGGTTGATCCCGTTTGTGACACAAGCTGGACCAAAACCAGCAGCAGTTGGACCTGTAACGGCAATGGTAGGGTTACGTTTACCAGCAACACCAGTTTTGTCCCAAGCGGAAACCTGACGTTGATTGCCAATAATGGTTTTGCGCTCAGTGGCAATATCGTTGGCAGCGCCAGTATTCGCGTCAATATGCAATCCAACTACGGCGATTACGCCATCACCGGCAGTACGGTATTTGGCAATCTGTCGGCGTCGAGTGGTATTTTCAATGTGACGGGGTCCACGCTCAACGGCACGATCAATACCGTCGGAAATATCACTCTCGGTACCACCACTGTGACCGGCTTGGTCACCAGCAGCAGTAATACGGTCACGCTGAGTAACAGCAATCTGCAAGCGGGGATCACGGCCCATTCTGGCATCACCGCCAATGGCGGCACGATCAATGGTGCTATCTCGATGACCGCGCTGAATATTGTCCGGTTGACCGGAGTGACGATGCCAACCGGCAGCATCAGCGGTGCCAGTCATGTCTATCTGGATAATTCTGACCTTGGCAGTGCGTCGGCCAACGTCAATGTCACCACCGGCAGTAATGATATTTATGTACAGGGCGGGTCGGTGATTTATGGCAATTTGTCAGCCGCGGTGAATTCGAATGGGACTGTGCAGGTACAAAATGGCAACGTTTATGGCACTTGTCTGCCGAAATCGAACCCGATCAATGCCTGCAATGCCACGCCGCCGGCCAGTGTGCATCATTACGAATTAAGTTACAGCAGCCCGGGTGTGACCTGTGAAGCGGAAGCGGTGACCCTTAGAGCCTGTACTGACGCGGCTTGTACCACGCTCTTCAACGGTACGACATCTGTGACGTTGGCAGCCAGCAATGGCGGCAGCTGGAGCAATACCAACCCAGCTTTCAGCGCTGGCAGTGCCAGCAGCGCTTTGCGTAAAACCACGACCGGAGCCTCTGTCATCAGTCTTAGTGCCGCGAGTCCTGCGGCCAGTAATGCTTTGGTGTGTTTGAATGCTGGCGTCCCTGATAACAGCTGCAGCATTAGTTTTGCCGAGACTGGGCTTAGAATCTTTGCGACAAATGGTAGCTCGCCGGTGCCGCCGCAACGCTCGGGCACTTTTTATAACGCGACATTGCGTGCTATTCAGACCAACCCTGTCACGGGCGCTTGCCAGGCCAGAGTGCAGGGGAATCGTAATGTTTCGGTCGGATTCCGTTGTACAGATCCGGCAGCTTGTATTGCCGGGCAAGTGGTGAGAATTGGTAACGTCAATGTGCCAGGTACTAGTGCAGCGAATGCAATCAGTTATACATCCGTTCCGCTGAGCTTTAATGCCAGCGGGACTGCCCCGTTACGGTTTCGTTATACGGATGCAGGGAGAATTGCGTTACAGGCTGAACTGAACATTGCAGCCAGTGGCAATGAACCGGCTATTACGCTGGTAGCCCCTGCGGCCGACTTCGTCGTGAGACCTTCCAGCATTAATGTGACCGCCGTGACTTTGGCAAATGGCGTGGGTAATAATCCGGCAACAACGAATGCTGGGGTTGGATTTGTGCCCGCGGGAACGCCATTTCGCGTCCAACTGGAAGTTCGTAATGCACTCGGTGCCCGTACGCCCAATTTCGGTAACGAAAGCACGCCTCAACGCTTGACGGTCGGTTATGTCAATTTGGCATATCCTGCTGGCGGTACTGGTGGCGCAGCTTTTTTGGTGAATGCCGGTACATTTACCCCTGTCACCGGCGTTCCTGGTCGCTTCCAGAATAGCCAAATCAGTTGGTCAGAAGCGGGTAGCTTCCGCTTACGCGGGCAGCTATCGAATAATAGTTATCTGGGCAGCGGCGATGTGCCGTCCAGACCCAATAGCGCGATCATCGGCCGGTTTTATCCGCAGCATTTTGTCCTCAGTAATGTCAGCACCGCCAATATCTGTAGTGCTGGCAGTCAGGCGTTTAGTTATCTGAGTCAGCCCGGCGTGCCGGTTAGTTTTGAATTGCAGGCGGTGAATACCGCGGGCACACGTCTGCTGAATTACCACAGTGCCACTTATGCCAACACCGCGGTCATTGGCCTGGTCGCAGAAAACAATGGTGGCGTTCACTCGCCAAATCTGGAAACCCGGCTCAGCGGTCAACCGAGCCCGACCTGGCAACAGGGGCGTTATCAATTCAATGCCAGTGCGTTGCAATTGGCGCGGGGCAGTGCGGTCGATGGCCCTTTCCTGAATGTTCAGCCTGGTATTAAAGTACTGTCAGAGCTCGATAACCGGAATCTGCAAAGCACGGCACTGACGATGAACGCGGCCACCAGCGGTACCTGTGCAGGCGCTGCCTGTGATGCCGCGGCGCTTGGCAGCGAGTTGAAGTTTTATTATGGCCGCCACCGGTTGGAAAACGTCTATGGCAACGCTTTTCAGGTCGCGCCTGTGATGCTGAAAGCTGAAGTCTGGAATGGGAGTCAGTTTGTCCAGCACAGTGCAGATAGTTGCAGCACTGTGCTGCCCGCTGCGCTGACTGCCGCAGGTACACCGACGCTAACGGTCAGCGGCACTACGGGTGTGCTGAGTGGCGGTCGTAATCCGAATAACTCGCTGCTGTTATCCGCACCTGGTCAAAATAGCAGCTACAGTCTGCAATATCAGGCCCCGGTCTGGTTGAAATATAACTGGAATATCGCAGTGGCCGGTGATGAGGACCCGACCGCGACGGCCTTGTTTGGCCGTTACCGTGGCAATGACCGGTTGATTTATCAGCGCGAACAATAGCGCTGGCTGTCGCTCGCTGTTCTCCCTGCAAGCTGCAGGATGAGCCGACTGGCATGGAATAACTACAGGAACAGAGTCTGCTACAGGGAAAGATGGCCAATTGCAGCTTGGTTTCAGTGTCGAAAAGTGTAAGATAAGGCTATCCACCCGACGCATTGTTACTTAAAATATGCGCAAAATTTTGTCGAGCGAGAACCGGTGCCTCATTTCCGCGAGCGCAGCCGGTTTTTGCTGTTGTTGGCGCCCCATTCAGAAGGATTAACACTTTTCATGTTAAAAAAATTACGTGGTTTATTTTCCAACGATCTGTCGATCGATCTGGGCACGGCCAACACGCTGATTTATGTCAAAGATCAAGGCATAGTGCTGAATGAACCTTCAGTGGTTGCGATCCGGCAGGAACGTGCCGGCGGGCCAAAAAGTGTTGCTGCAGTGGGCCATGCCGCTAAGCGCATGTTAGGTCGTACCCCGGGCAATATCAAAGCGATTCGCCCAATGAAAGACGGTGTGATCGCCGATTTCTATGTCACCGAAAAAATGCTGCAGCATTTTATCAAACAGGCCCACAGCAATAGTTTCCTGCGTCCAAGCCCACGTGTGCTGGTCTGTGTCCCTTGTGGTTCTACCCAGGTTGAACGCCGCGCTATCCGTGAATCTGCTCAGGGCGCCGGTGCGCGCGAAGTGTATCTGATCGATGAGCCAATGGCCGCAGCGATTGGTGCCGGTTTACCGGTGTCTGAAGCGACCGGTTCTATGGTGGTCGATATCGGTGGTGGGACCACAGAAGTCGCGCTGATTTCGTTAAATGGCGTGGTGTATTCTTCTTCTGTTCGCATCGGTGGCGACAAGTTTGACGACGCCATCATCAACTATATCCGTCGTAACTACGGCATTCTGATTGGTGAAGCCACCGCAGAACGCATCAAAATGGAAATCGGTTCAGCCTATCCAAGCGACGAGATCCTGGAAATTGAAGTCCGTGGCCGCAACCTGGCTGAAGGGGTGCCACGCAGTTTCACGATGACCAGCAACGAAATTCTCGAAGCATTGCAAGAGCCATTAGCCGGTATCGTGTCTGCCGTGATGGTCGCGCTGGAACAATCTCCGCCAGAGCTGGCGTCAGATATTTCTGAGCGCGGCATGGTGCTGACCGGTGGTGGTGCTTTACTGCGTGATCTGGACCGTCTGCTGATGGAAGAAACCGGCATTCCGGTGGTTGTCGCTGAAGACCCACTGACCTGTGTTGCCCGTGGCGGTGGTAAAGCGCTGGAAATGATTGATGTGCATGGCGGTGATGTGTTCAGTTACGACTAACTGAACCTGTCCGGCGGCCTTGCCCATGAAACCAATTTTTGATCGGGGACCTTCACTGCCACTGCGGCTGTTTTTTGCGCTGCTGGCAAGTGCGGGTCTGATCACGCTGGATCACTACACCAGCAGTTCAGCCCAGCTGCGCAGTTATCTGACCGCAGCAGTGAGTCCTTTGTTTTACCTCGCAAATTTACCGCAAGACCTGATGTTCGGCGCTTCAGAGCAGTTCAAGTCGCAACAAAAAATCCTCGAAGAAAATCAGGCGCTGAAAGACACCTTGCTGTTGCAAAACGGCCAGCTGCAGCGTCTGCAGTTTTTGCAGCAGGAAAATGACAAGCTGCGAGCCTTGCTCGGTGCCAGTCCGGTCACTGAGGGTAAACGTTTGATTGCCGAAGTGCTGGCGGTTTACAGCCATCCGTTCAGTCATCAGATAGTGCTGAATAAAGGCAGTAAAGACGGCGTTAATATCGGTCAGCCCTTGATCGACGATTTAGGCGTACTTGGCCAAGTGGTCAGTGTTGGGCCAACCTCCAGCCGGGCAATTTTGATCGCCGACAACACCCATGCCATCTCCGGTCGGATTGAACGCACCGGCTTGAGTGTCGTGGCGGAAGGCATAGGTCAGGCGAATACCTTAAGGCTGATTCATTTACCGCATAGCACGGATGTGGTCGAAGGCGACCGGTTGCTGACGTCTGGCCTTGATGGCGTATTCCCCGAAGGTTATCCGATTGGCCGGATCAGCAAAGTGTACCGCGATGCGCGGTTGCCATTCCTGCAGGTCACGGCAGAACCTTATGCCAAACTCGATCGCATCCGGTATGTATTATTAGTGTGGCCCCATCAGGGCACGACCGTCGCGGATCCGGAAATCGTGCAGCCGCCGGAAACTTCAGAGCCGGAGCAAAAATAATGCAGCAGAACTGGCGTTTTTTATGGATCCACCTGACGCTGCTGCTGGCGTTATTGCTGGCCGTGATGCCGTTACCGGCGGAAGTGAAACTATTCAGGCCAGACTGGCCGCTGCTGGTGTTGTGTTACTGGGTGTTGGCGCTGCCGCACCGCGCCAGCATCGGTACTGCTTTTGTCATCGGCTTTCTGGTCGACGTGATGGTGGGGACAGTGCTTGGCGTTAATGCGCTGGGATATGCAGTAGTGACTTTTATCGTCGCAGCTAATTATCTGAAGATCCGGAACTTTTCTATTCTGCAACAAGCCTTATTGATCGGCATGTTGCTCGCGTTGTACCACTTACTGCTGTTTTGGCTCAGTCATTTCCTGACCGGTGTGTACTTCCGGGCCGCATATTTGTGGCCTGTGCTGACCGGTATGTTAGTCTGGCCCTATATTTTCCTGTTTTTGCGCCGGATGCGCCGTCAACTGAAGATCCACTAACATGACCAGCATAGCTTTAGCTTCCGCGTCGCCACGTCGCCGCGAATTATTGGCACAACTTGACGTTGATTTTGTCGTGGTGCAGGCGCCGATTGACGAAGCGGTATTGCCAGGCGAAGAAGCGGCGGGCTATGTATTGCGGTTAGCGAAAGCCAAAGCCCTTGCGGGGTTTCTGGCACAGTCACAGCCTTTACCAACGCTGGGTGCCGACACTATCGTGGTGGTCGGAGGCGAGATCCTCGGCAAGCCACAGGACCTGGCTGATTTTATGCGGATGATGCGTTTACTGAGTGGTCGCTGCCATCAGGTCTATACCGCAGTGGCCTTATGTCAGCATCCGGACGCAGCACCGACTGCAGTGACGGTATGCACCGATGTCTGGTTTGGTGCGATGACCGAAGCGCAGATGTTGGCGTACTGGCAGAGTGGCGAACCGGCTGACAAAGCCGGGGGTTATGGGATCCAGGGCCTCGGTGGCCGTTTTATTGAAAAAATTCATGGTAGCTATTTCGCCGTCGTCGGCCTGCCACTGTTTGAAACCGCCGCTTTGTTAGCGGGCTTGCCGGAGACTATATGAGCGCCGAACTGCTGATAAACGTGACGCCGAGTGAAACCCGGGTCGCGCTGATAGAAAACGGTGTCTTGCAGGAAGTTCATATTGAACGGCAGGCACGTCATGGTCTGGTCGGTAATATTTACATTGGTAAAATCAGCCGGGTGCTGCCGGGTATGCAGGCGGCATTTGTCGATATTGGCCTTGATAAAGCAGCATTTTTGCATGCTTCAGACATCGTGCAGCGCGATGCGAATGATCTGGAAGTGAAAGTCGCTGCAGTGAAAGATATTCGTTTGCTGGTGCATGAAGGTCAGTATTTGCTGGTACAAGTGGTGAAAGATCCGCTGGGTACCAAAGGCGCCAGGTTGACCACCGACATCACGCTGCCGTCGCGGTATCTGGTGTTTATGCCGGGCTCGCCGCATGTCGGCGTGTCACAGCGGATCGAGTCGGACGATGAGCGGCAGCGCTTAAAAGATATCGTCTCCTCCTGTATTGATGATGATAACGGTGGCTTTATTGTCCGTACCGCTGCAGATGGTGCTTGTGAAATCGAGTTATTGCAGGATGCCCGTTTTCTGAAAAAGCTCTGGGCCAAAATCCAGAAGCGCAAACAAAAACACCGCAAAGAAGCCATGTTGTACGAAGATTTGACGCTGGCGTTTCGGATCCTGCGCGACTTTGTCGGCAGTGATTTGGA
>Ga0075154_10000927_pt1 | contig 22512 bp, 25 predicted proteins | sample JI71714BDNA_FD_70965 | JGI IMG/M metagenome (GOLD analysis project Ga0075154, IMG submission 70965) | Wastewater effluent complex algal communities from Wisconsin, to seasonally profile nutrient transformation and Carbon sequestration -... | ecosystem: Engineered > WWTP > Effluent > Algae...
GAAATTTCTGCAGGGCAGGGATTTGTTCTTCGCGGCCAATGCCGACGATTTGCAGATCTTGCTGACGCACCAGCTCAGACGCCATCAGCTGCGACATTGCGCGCTGCGAGTCATGGCACCAGGTGGCGAAAAACACCAGCAACTGCCGTTTACCAGGAGCAAGGCTCACTTCGTTGCCGTCGATAGTGCGAAGCGTCTGCCACGGCAACTGCGCACCAGCGCGAATAGCAAATGCAGCAGGAGCCGGGGTTGAGACTGACTGCGCAGCAGTTGCCGGCTGGGTCGCCAACGTGGCAGACGTCTGACTACAGCCACTGAGGCTCAGCATCGCACCGACCGCGACGCCAACACGGAACATTCCCGCTTTATGCATGATCCATCCTTGATGTTTTTGCATGGTGATGAAAAACCATCTTAAGGCTTAGCAAGCACAAAAGCTTGGAAAATATGTGCGGTCAGTCGCCACTGTGCCACTACAGTGCTTAGCGCAGCTGTTGGCGAATAAACTGATCCATTTGCTGCCGAAGTTCGGGCATTTGTCGGTGCAGACTGTGATCACCACCCGGCACTATCAGCAGTTGATGCGGCTGTTTGCGTGCACTCAGCAGCTGCGCAATCTGATGCGCATTGCGGACATCCACCTGTTTGTCTTTATCACCATGCACAATCAGCACCGGCAGATCGGCGCGGATTTGCGGCAGAAAATGACTGACCGAGCGTTGCTGTAACGCTGCGGTTTTATTGCTGGCGTAGTCCGGCATACGAGCCTTGTAGACGTTTTCCATGTCAGGACGCTCTTGCAGCTGTGCCTCTAAATCCGTCACGCCGGCAACAATCACCAGCGCGTCGAGCTCTGGCCATTGCTTGGCCGCCAGCCAAGTCTGCATGCCACCACGGCTGTGTCCCATCATTGCCACATGCTCAGGATTTGCCGCAGGCACTTGGTTCAGCAGTGTTTTAAATGCCAATACATCGGCTACATCGGCGCCACCAAATTCGTCGTTGCCGGTTTGCTCTGGTGGCAATTTCATTGGATTGTGATTGCCGCGATAGTTACTGGCGAAGACCACATAGCCTTGCGCTGCTAGTGGCATCAGTTGTTTGAGGATAGTTCCCCCAAAAATCAGCTGGCCGGTATGGCCATTACCACCACGGTTGTACACCAGTACCGGTAACGATTTGGCCGCCGCGTTTTTGGGCTGGATCAGATACCCCAGCACCTGCACGCCATCGACATCATAGATAAATTTTTCGCAGTGCAACTGCTGCTGATACTGTTCAAATTCGGCTTCGGAGAAGTTCGCTTTGGTCGCGGCTTGTACTTTAGGCTTGTCCTGATTGCGTGCTAACAGCATGCCGATAAAACTGTCATAGCTTTTAAATGGACCCGAAAAACAGTTGATGGATTTTGCCATCAGCGGCTGAAAGTCTGCGTTCGCCGCTGATGTCGCGGCCGAAGCCGGGCTTGCACAGAACAGAAAAGCTGCGCTGCAAAAAAACGGTAATAAATTCTTTAATTTCATTAAGATAACCCCACTTCCATTTGATTCGTGAGAATAACCTAACAGAGATAACGCGTTTTATGAAAGGTTTTATTTACTTTAAATATACATTTTAACGCTTTGGATAAGTGCTCCCGTACTGGTCCCCCATGCCGATGATGATCAGGCGGCGGCACCTGCGCAAAGGCTGAGCGTGGTTTGCTACATGCTCGCAAGCCATGCTTCATTTCAGATTCACGTTGAGCACGGATGCGCTGTGCTAAGGTTAATATTCTTATCGCCCGGTGCTCTACCCCGGAGGTGTCCGTTGTTCCGACTCATCGCGACTGCTCGCTACAACCGGCTGCGGCACATTTTTTTCGCCCTGGCAGCACTACTATGCCTGCGATTGCAGGCGGAACCCGTCTCATATTTTTATTCTGAGCTACCCCCTTATGAATACAGTAACTCAGCAGGTGCCGCTGAAGGCATCGGTATCGAGAAGGTTAAAAAGGTTTTACTCAGCGCAGGTTTCCAACCGGCCTTCCAGTTTTATTCGGTATCGCGTGGCTTAAATGCGCTACAACATGACATTGATTTCAGTGCCGTGGTCGCGCCCACGGACGAACAACGGCAGCAGCTGAAAGTCAGTGCGGCCCCGATTTATCTGGCTGAAATCGGCGTTGTCCGCTTGCGCAGCACTGAACCGCTCAACACCCTTGCGCAGTTAAAGCAATATCCCTACGTTGCCCTCAGCGACACCCGCTTTGCCTATCTCCAGCAAAGACCAGCGCTGGCTGGTATCAATGCGAATCGTTATGAAATCAGTAACCCGCAGGATGCATACCGCTTGCTCATCAGTGGCCGTTATAACTATTACCTCTGTTATCACGCCAGCAGCGTTGCGCTCAGTAATCCGATGCTGATTTTTGACAGCCTTGAACAGATCCCGGTTTATCTGGTGCTGTCGAAGAAAAATCCAGACGTCGACCGGCTGATGCAACGAGTTGATCAAGCCATGGCGAAGCTGTGACCCGCCAGAAAGACCGCAATATAGCCATCCTGACGCTCAGATAGTTGATGCTGAAAACAGCAAGGCTGGTTACAATGCCCAGAAAGTATCCGGCAGTTTTCGCCAAGTTTGCGCGCCTGACACCGGTTCAAAATACCCGCGCGGCACAGCGCAACAAGCACCTTTGGATCCAAACAATTTCAGATAAAGGGCCAGACCGGCCCGTCAGAACACAGCAGGAAAAGAGAAATGGCAGCATTCGGTAGTGTATTTATGCCTGAAATGGCAATGGCGCAATTTGATGGTAACGCTTGGGGCCCATCGGCTATTGTCCCGGCCAACAGCATCAGCCTGCATCCGGGCGCGCACGTGCTGCACTATGCAAGTACTTGTTTTGAAGGCTTAAAAGCATTCCGCCACGAAGATGGCACCATCGCCATTTTCCGCATGGATAAAAACGTCGCCCGCATGCTGCAAAGCTCAGAGTTATTATCGTTACCAGCCTTCGAACCGGCATTGCTGAGCCAGATGATTGTTGATGCCGTGCGCCACTTCGCCGCCGACGTACCAACCCCACCGGGTTCTATGTATATTCGCCCAACCCATATCGGCACTGAACCTGCGATCGGCAAAGCTGCAACGCCAACGCTGACGTCGATGCTGTATGTATTGTTATCCCCGGTCGGCGACTATTTCGCTGGTGGCAGCCGCGCGCTGCGCCTGCTGATGGAAGACAATGCCCGCTGCGCGCCGCACATGGGGATGATCAAAAGCGGTGGTAACTATGCCAGTGCGCTGCAACCAACGATGCAGGCCAAAGCGAAATATCAGGCAGACCAAGTGCTGTTCTGCCCGGATGGTGATGTGCAGGAAACTGGCGCCGCCAACTTCCTGCTGATCGACGGCAATGAAATCATCACCAAAGCGCTGGATGCGTCGTTCCTGCATGGCGTGACGCGTGATTCAATCCTGACACTGGCGCGTGATTTGGGCATGACCGTATCTGAGCGTGACCTGACAGTGGACGAATTACTGGAGCGCGCCGCCAAACCAGGCACTGAAGCCGCGTTATCTGGCACTGCAGCAGTACTGGCACCGGTCGGCACGCTGATCCACCGCGGCACCGAATATAAAGTCGGCAGCGGCGAACCAGGCCCAACTACAGCCCGTCTGCGTCAGGCACTGAACGACATCCAATGGGGCAAAGCCGAAGATAAACACGGCTGGCTGACCAAAATCTAACGTCACTATTGCTGACATGCGACAACACCAAAGCAGGCCCAGAGCCTGCTTTTTTTTACGCTGCTGCAAAGCCTCATGCTTGCGGTGCTGCAAAGTTTTCGATAGTGTAAATATATTGTGTTATTAAATGGAATTTAATCGTTGAACCTATTGAATTATCGAGAAAAAGACTTTCGTGGTGACGTCCAAGAACCAGGGCTTAGCGCTATCACTGCCGGTTGGCAGTCGCTAAGTTATCAAGGGAAGTGGTGGTTTACTCTGTTCTTTGGCTTGCTGGCAGCTCTCCTGATTCTGAGCCAACTGCAACGCAATCAGCCACTGATGATCGGCTTTTACCTGATCTGCTTGTCGGTTGCGGCCGGACATTATTTGCGCTCACGGGTGTTACCGCAGCTCACGGCGCAAAGCCTGCTGACTGATTTAAGCGTCAAAGACAGCCAAATTTGTATCGCAGATTTCAGCTTCCCTGCCTCTGTACAAAAACTGGTGCTTGGAAAACAGAGCAAAAAGGGGCCGGCGTTCTTACAGCTGGCCTTTAACGGCAGTGAATTATGGCTATTTCCGTTAGATGAATTGCCGCAAGTCGAACAGTTTATCCGCCAGCATGCGCCGCACATTGAGATCATCCGCGAGTAACAGAGCAGCTGAAACCGCATCGGCTAGTCAGGACCTAGCCGATGTTCAGTATTGGTCAACATTCCCCGCCCGGATCAGCCGGCCAACCAGCGCCGCATCCTCAGGCAACATATAACGTTGATGGGCCTGCAGGAAGGCCTGTTCCTTATAGAGATCCAATAATGCGAGATTGACCTGCTGTAGAAAACGTTCACTTTCCGCAGACTTGTTACACATTAAATGACCTGCAATGACCGCAGGTGCGCCAGCAATGGCATAACTTCGCACCGGCATCGGTAAATCAGCATGATAATGCTCTTGGATTGCCGTCGGAAACAGCACCGCATATTCAGCGCGTTTTGCCAGAAACATCCCCAGAAACTGTTGGTAGTAATCGGACGTTGTCACCACAATTTTTTTGCCCGCCGGGACTTTGCCGATCTCAGCATCTAAATAAGGGCCAAGGGAAAAATGTGCAGAAACCAGCAACCGGCTGCGGGGGTCATCGGTAAACAATGCGCTCAGACTACCAACCTCGCCCTGCTCATTCAGTACTGGCGGCGCAAGTGGCGTCAGATCCGCCCGCTGATACAGGCGGTAACCCAGGTAGAAATTGACTGGGTAGGAAAACAGATACTTTTTTTGCCGTTCGGGGGTTTTTATCCGATCCATGGTGCAATGCACGCCCGCACCTTGCATTTCCAGCTCAATCCGGGCGAATGGCAGTTCAGTCACAGTTACTGCTCTGGAAAATTGCTCTAATAACAATTGGTTGGTATCGGTGGTGATGGTATGAGATACACGCTGATTGATAGCAGCGACATATTTGGCTTCATAGCTGTACAAGCGAAATTGCGCGGGGACTTCAACCACAGCAGCAATGGCTGACGCACTGCAAGCAAACATCAACAATAACCACTGTTTCATCTTTCACCCCGTTTCGCATCACTAAACAGTGTGCGACAAAACAGGATCAATCGCAATGAACCCGACAGCGGGGCAGTACACAAGGCTTTATCAGAAAGATATGTTCGCAGTCTTTGTTCCACAAGCGCGAAAGACCGCATATTTTGCTGACAAGTGGCCTTCTATATCATCAACCATCATGTGCTATCAGTCAGGATTGTTGCCACTTGTCAGCGACACGCAAATACTCTACATTGTAGAAAATATATCAACGCGGGCCAGCGATGACACAGGATAAATTTATCGGCGAGCTTGAACAGATGCTGTTGCTCTGTGTCCTGCAGCTGAAAGAAGACGCTTACGGCAGTCAAATCCGCAATTTTCTCGCCGACAAGGCGCAGCGTGACTTAAGCATCGGCGCCCTCTACACCACCTTAGAACGCCTCGAGCAAAAAGGTTTACTCAGCGGCCGGCTTGGCGAAGCCACGGCGGAACGCGGCGGCCGTGCCAAAAAATACTACAGTGTCACCGGCGAAGGACGCCAGGCGCTAATGCGCAGCAAAGTTGCTTTGGAACAGTTATGGCAAGGTTTGGCCCTGCAGCAGGCACCTCAATTCGGTCAGGGAGGATTTACCCGATGAAATGGTCTCCGCCACCACTCCCGCCCGGCCCGTTACCACCAGCAATGCAGCCTCCCATCATCAGTCAGCTTGTGCTGGAATGGGTATTGCCGGAAGCGCTGCAAGAGCCGGTACTCGGCGATTTACAGGAAGAATTTATTCAACGACAACAGCACAACCGGCAACACGCGTGCTGGTGGTACCGGCGGCAAGCCTTCACAACTTGCTGGCACTTTCTGCATCAAACCAAAGGAGATTGGCTGATGTTCATGTTCAGCATGTTGTTTTTTATCGGTGTATCGGTCTTGGCCATGCTGGTATCTGCGCCAGATAACCCATTGGCATTTTACGACTTCATCTCGCTGGTGTTGATCTTCCCGCCGGCGGTGTTATTTGCGGTTGGCGCAACATCCCGACTGACCTTAAAACGGGCTATCGCGTTTCTATTTCACCCGCAGACTGGCGCCGATCCACAGGACTACCAGCAAATCCGCCATTTTTTCCAGGTCATGGGCAACGCTGGACTGTTATTGGGCTGGTTCAGCACTTTGATCGGTGCCATCGCTATCGCCCAACAAACCAATGCCGATAACTTTGCCGACACATTTGGCCCTGCTACAGCGGTCTGCCTACTGACCTTATTGTATGGCGCCGCATTAAAAACCCTGTGTTACATCGCTGCGGAAAAAGTCAGTTTTGTCGCGCAAAGCAGCGCGCAACAAAGTGGCATGCAGGGCTGACGAATTAACTGCTACGCAACCGCTCACGCAGAAAATCGAATAACAGCCGCACGCGCGCCGGCACTGGGCCGCGCTGTGGCCGGTATAACGACAACGGCCATGGCGTCGGTTCCTGAGCCGGTAGCAGGCGCACCAGCTCGCCTCGTTCCAACAGCGGTTGCGCCAGAAAATCAGCGATTTGGCCAATACCGAGGCCAGCCGCTACTGCCGCCAGTTCCTGCTCGGCATCATTGACCAGCAACCGCACCTGACGCGGCTGATAGATCTCGCCGTCGCAGAAAAACCAGGCCCAGGGCCGGCCCGTGCCCTCATCCAGCAAGCTGACCTGCTGATGGTTGTGGAGCGCAGCAAGGTCCGAAGGTGTGCCATGAGCCGCCAGATAGGCCGGGCTTGCCACCAGATACAGCGCCACTTGCGATATTTGCAGCGCGACAAAACTCTGGTCGCGCAATAAGCCAGCACGGATGCCCAAATCTATTTGTTCATCGACCACATCGCTGTGCTGATCTGACAGCCGCACGTCCAGCCGGATCTGTGGATGCAAGGCGGCAAACTCGAGCAATAACGGAGTTAAAACCGGCCGTAATGCCGCAGGCGCTGCCAGCCGGACCAAACCCTGCGCGTCCTGCGTTGCCAGCCTAGGGCTGAACAGTTGCTCCAGCTGTGCCAGCTGCAACCGGCCATCCTGATACAGCTGTTCGCCAAATTGTGTCAGCCGCACCTGGCGGGTATTGCGGTGAAACAGCACTTCGCCGGTCAGTTGCTCCAGCTGCTGCACTGCCCGCGTCACGGCTTGTGGCGAGAGCGCCAGCTTGACCGCACAGGCTTTAAAATTGCCCAGTTCCGCTGCGCAGCAGAAGATCCGCAGCAATTCGAGTTTATTCAGCGCCATCGTGATTATTCCTATTTATGGAATTCTGAAAGCTTAACTATTCCATTCTAACGCAAGTTCAGGCCAATTAAACTGCCGCTGCAGTCAAACAGAATCCTTCAGAACGGAGCAGCAACAGATGAATACGCAACAACATCAAGGGATCAGTCAGAAAGTGGTGTTAATCACCGGTGCCAGCAGTGGTTTAGGCGAAAGTACCGCCCGGCTGTTGGCCAGCCGTGGCGCCAAACTGGTAGTCGTCGCGCGTCGGGCCGACCGGTTGGCCCAGCTGGTCAGCGATATTCAGGCCGCCGGTGGCGACGCTGTGTATCAGGTGGTGGATGTCACCAAAGCCGAAGATCTGCAGGCTGCTGTGCAGCTGGCACTCGACAGCTACGGCCGCTTGGATGTCATCATCAATAACGCCGGGCTGATGGCGATTGCGCCGATGAGCGAGCGCCGCACCGACGAATGGGACCGGATGATCGACATTAATATCAAAGGCGTGTTGTACGGCATCGCCGCGGCATTGCCAGTGTTTGAAGCCCAGCAAAGCGGCCATTTCATTAATATTTCGTCGGTGGCCGGCGTCAAAGTATTCAGCCCGGGCGGCACTGTGTACAGCGGTACTAAGTTTGCGGTACGGGCGATCAGTGAAGGCTTACGCCATGAAGTCGGCGGTCATATTCGCACCACAACCATTTTACCTGGGGCGGTCGAATCCGAACTGAAACACGGCAGCAGCCACGGTGCCAGCGCTGAGTTTGTGCAAGCGTTTTACCAGCAAAACCAAATCCCGGCTGATGCTGTCGCCCGCGCTGTGGCCTACGCCATCGAGCAGCCAGACAATGTCGATATCAACGAAATTGTGCTGCGCCCGACTGTGCAGGAGTTTTAATTAACACGCAGGTATTCAGTGCAAGAACGGATGGATAGCGGCGCTGTGTTTGCGAGGACTAACATGCCCGGCGGCTTTGGTCGCCGCACGCAAGCGCAGCGACGCTATACCTGTGCCGATGCAGCGATGGAACCTGCTTCAGTGTTTGCTGCTAAGCGGAGCCAGAGGCTGCTTTCAGCTCTGCGCTGTTGCCGGCGAGTAATTCGACATACAACAGCAAACCCAGCAGGTGCAACAGCATATCTGGCAGGAATATCAACAACGTCGATGCCCAATAGACTGAGCCAGAATTGGCTGCCCCTTGATCAAACAGAGTCCAGGCAGTCATAACAATCAGCAACAACACCGTGGTATAAAACAACACTTTCGAAGTGCTGCTGACTCTGTGCTGCCACCATAATTTATTGCGTGTGCGTCTGTCGCGGATTTGCATCATAGTCAGCTGCGATTCTGGTGACAGAATGATAATGACCAATAAAAATGCGCTGAAGATTGGTGAGAGATAAGTCCACAGCAGATAAACATCTGAGTTCAAAGCAGATGTCAGATCGCTGCCCTCTATTGGCAAAACGATGGACAAAGGGATGGCTCCCTGCATGCGCAACAACTTCCAGCCTAAGGCAAGGACGATCAGCAAGACCAAAATCTTATTGCCATGAGTCAAACCTGAGAAGCGTTTGGCACACTGCACAGTACAGTAAGTGACTGCGGTGACCATAAACAGCAGCCACAGGCCTAACCCCACATTAATCTGCTGCACACTGATGAGTACCACAGCGGTCAGACAAATTCCGAGCGCCAGTAGTTGCGCCCGATGCGGCAATCTGTTGCGATAAAACTGCATGCTTCACTCCCTGAATTGAAATCGAGCCACTAGGAAATCGATGCCAAAGACTCACAAAAATCCAAACTCAGCGGCTTTCTGTTGCTGCACTCTGGTTCCTTCACTCCGGATACTGCAGCGCCAGCACCTGTGTATACAGCTGCTGTGCTTGAGCATTGGGGATCGCGGCCAAAGTCAGATCGCCATTAGCGGTTTGTAGCTTCACGCGCACCATCTGGTGTTGCTGAAAAAACGCTGTTTGTTGCAGCCGGACCTGCTGCACCTGGATCAGCGGCAGCATGTACCAGCGCCGGCTCAAACCACCTTGCCACAGATACAGCACATCGCCATGCACCCGATAGCCATGCCAGCGGTAGTTCAGCCAGAGTTCGAGCAGCCACCAGCTGCTGAGCCCCAGCGAGACCAGCGCTTTGAACCACAGTGGCGGGATATTGGACTGCCAGAGGAGTGCCGTGACCACCAAGACCCCAAGCCCACTCCAGCAGGCGTGACGGCGGAAATACACCGGCACAAACTTCTGTAAAACCGCGCCTTGCACTTGTGGCAACGGCAATAACTGCTGGGCTTGCAGCTGCGCATCCAACTCCGGCGCCGTTTGCCCGAGCAGCACAAATTTGCTTTGTTGCTTATTACTGGCAAAACCATGAAACATCAGCGAATAGTGCCCGAACAGCCGCGCCAGCCAAGGCTGATTGACCAGCACCAGCTGGACGCGAGAACTGGAGATCCGCAGTGACTTTTTCAGCACCGAACCCTGCGTCAGTTGCAACTTACGGGCGTCCCGCAGCAGGTGCTGCGGATACAGCCAAATCAATGTCATCAACGCCAGCACCAACGCGAGCAAGGCCAATACCATCAGGCCGCTGAACAGCTGCAGTAAAAGATTATGCTGAATATCGTATTGCTGCAGCAGCGCCTGGCTGGTGTCGAACAGCCACTGGACAGCCTGTGCATCTTTAAACTGCTGACTCATACCGAACACCGCCAGCAACGGCAGCCATAAATAGGCATTGTATAAAGTCGCAAGCCAAATGCGGTAAAACGGGGTGGAACCACTGGCCGGCGTTGTGGTGGACTGGCCCTGCAGCAGCATCAGTTGCGCCTCAGATAAACCGGTCAGAGCGAATTCCTGCTGCTGACTGCCCGCACTGTCAATACTGGCGGCATACAGCCGCAGCGGCCGGAAATATAACGGCTGGCGCACCTGCAGCTCCTGCACCCGCGCTTGCGGCAATAACAACAGTTCTTTGTGCAGCAGACCTTTTTCCAGTTCAATGCCCTGCGCAGTCACCCGAAACCGGCTAAACCGCCAGCCGATCAGGGCGCGGCTCAAGATCAGCAGCGCTAACGCGGCCAGGACGTAAGGCAGATAAACCGCGTATTTATCCCGCGATGACAACAACGCACCACCGAGGATTAAGCCGAAAAACTCCCAGGCCGACTTGCCCAAGAGCGGCACCAACGCCCAAGCCGACACCCGCTGCCAGGGGCTGGCGTCCTGCGCTGTTTCAGGCTGCATCCGCGCGTTCCTCCTGCGGGATCAGCTGACTCAGCTGCAAACACAGCGACTGCGCCTGCTGATATTCAATGTCCGACAGCGCCGCTTCCGCCTGCAAACCACCGGCGGTAAATACCTTGAGCGTCGCCAGACCAAACTGCTTTTGCAGCGGCCCCTGGCTGACCGTGACATGCTGCACCCGGGTCAGCGGGATCAACACCGCCTGATGCCACCAGACGCCGGATTCGAGCAAAAAGTCCTGCCGGCGCAGCAAAAACCGCGTCCGGCGAAGCTGCAGCGGCAACCACAGCTGCCACAAGCCGCCACACAACACTGTCACAGCCAACATCACATAAAGCGCCCATTCGCCTTCACGCAGCAAAATCAGCATGGCAAACAGAGCCAATGGCAACAAGGTCAGCCCCAGCCAAAGCCAGCGCCTTTTACCCAGCGCTTCCTGTGGTAAATACTGCCAGTCTTGCGGCAAAGGAGCGCTCAGGCACTCATCCTGGAGAAAGGCCGCGTCGAGTAATTGGTTTGCCATCACAATCCGGAATTTTTTCAGTAGATACCGTATCTTGCGGAAAAATCGCCATAGCGGCAAGCAGACAATTCACTGTTGTTAACAAATTTGTTGCGAAACGCAGGGCTTGCCGGCACTTGTTAAACCTGCTTACAAATTGACCTGTTGCGATTGCTGTTTATTAGTAGTAGTTTCAAATACTACTAATGATAAAGGAGAGCCTGATGAGCACGGTCCGGTTACAACAGCTCGGGTTTACTGCCCTTGAAACGGATATTTATCTGGCATTGCTGCGCCATGGCGATATGACCGGATATGCCGTTGCCAAGCAAGTCGGCAAAGTGGTGGCGAACGTTTATAAAGCGCTGGAATCCTTGCATCAAAAAGGCGCGGTCTTGCAGCTGCAGCAGGATCAGAAACGTTATGCCGCCGTGCCTTGGCGCCAGTTACTAGACCACGAGCAGCGCAAATTCAGCCAGACCCTCAGTGAGCTGGCGACGGAGCTGGAGAGTTTACCGGCACCGGATGCGCAGGAAGGCGTGTATCAGCTGAAAAATCTGGACCAGCTGCTGTATGACAGCCGCCAGCTGTGCCGCGACGCGCAGAGCCTGCTGTTGGCCGATCTGCAGCCGGCGGCTGTGCCATTGCTGGCTGAAGAACTCATCGCCGCGGCAGCGCGTGGTGTCGAGGTGCGGGTGAAAATCTATGAACCGGCAGAATTGCCGGGGGTGCATCTAACGCTGCGTGCCAATGGCCGCGAGGTGTACGGCAAAACCGCCGATGTCAGCTTGAAGCTGGTGGCTGACGGCAATAACTTTGTCATTGGCCTGCTGAGCGCAGATGTCAGCCGGGTGATCCAGGCTTTTAAAAGCCGTAGCGCGCTGCTGAATATGAGCCTGTTTTGTGGCCTGATTTACGAGCTGATCCTGACCGAGCTGAAGCAAAGCCTGGCGCAAAATGATTTGGCCCGCTCCCAGCAAATCCTCGCTGACACCGCACATTTACATCCTTTTAGTACAAAAAATCAGGTCTTTCACCAATTTAATCAACGTTATAGCGCCGCACGGCTTGAAACCAACCAGCACGACGCTACCAGCCACAATCCAGAGCAGGGAGAACCCCAATGAAGCTGTCCTTCACCAGCGCAAAACCTTTTAGCGCACTATCCCGCAGCCTGCTGTTGGTGTTCTGTACCGGCGTCACTGCGGGTGTTAGCGCCATGACGCCCGCGCAGACGCCGCAACCGCAGGATTTTTCCGAGCTGGAACAAGCCATCGCCAGCATCAAGACACAAGCGGGCTTGCCGTTTGGCAGCGCCATCGCGCTGGTGCACAACGGCAAACTGATTTATCAGCACCACAGCGGTTATGCCGATATTCAGCGCCGCCAGGCCGTCAGCAGCGACACTGCGTTTTATATCGCGTCCACCACCAAGCCGTTCACCGCACTGGCGTTTTTGCTGCTGGCGCAACAAGGCAAGGTCAATCTGGAGCAAAGCCTGCAGCAGATGTGGCCCAAACAGCAATTTCAGCATGTCGATGCCAGCCGCATCACGCTGCGCCAACTGCTGACCCACCAGTCCGGCCTCGACAATCAGCCGCTGGTCTGGGCCACCGCTTATAGCGGCATTCATAGTATGGAAAGTCTGACTCAGCTGGTGACAGCCTCAGTACCAGACCCTGAAGCCAAACTTGGCGAATTTCGCTACGGCAATATCGGCTACAACATCGCCGGCCTGTGGCTAGACCAAACCAGCGGTATGGCCTGGCAAGAACAGCTGCAACAGCTGATTTTTGATCCACTGCAGATGCGGCACAGCAGCGCGCGTCAAAGCAAAGCGGCACAGTGGCCGCTGGCTTTGCCCTATTCGCTAGCGAAAACCGCAGAGCCGCTGTACTTGCAAAAAACCGATGCGACGATGCACGCGGCCGGTGGCATGTTCGCCACCGCCGGCGATTTAGCCAAATTTCTGTTGGCGCAAATGCCGGGCGGAAAAAGCCCACTGCCTGGTGCCGTGATCGCCCAATCTCAGCAAACACAGGTCAATACCGACAGCAGCTACGACGATTTCCAGCGCAGTGGCTACGCCTGGGGCTGGTACACCGGCCCTTACAAAGGCCAGGCCATGCTGCATCATTTCGGCACTTTCCCGGGCTACAGCGCGCATCTGTCGTTCCTGCCTGGTCAGCAGATAGGGCTGGTGATTTTGCACAACGAAGACATGTTAAGCCGCGACCTGAATAATCTTATCGCCGATTATTGCTATGGCCTGCTGCTCGGCGACAGTGCGACGAAAGCACGGGTACAGGCGGGTTTTACTAAGTTGCAGGGAAAACTGGCGCAACTACCGCAGATGAAGCAGGCGCAGCAGCAAAAAATACAGGGGCGCAAAACGCTGCTGAGCCTACCGCGTGACGCCTACAGCGGCCGCTATCTGCATCCGCAACTGGGCGAAGTGACGGTCAGCCTGAATACAGAGCAGCAACTGGAATTCCGCTGGGGCGCTCTACAGGCCATAGCCACCGGCTTTGACGAGCCAGACACTTTGCGTTTGGAGCTGGTCCCAAATTCCGGCGGCGTTTTGCAATTTACTATCAAAGACTCCAGGGTCCACCAACTGACATTCAGCGGCATCACCTTTAGCAAACAGCCCTGATGCAGACTGGCGCGCGAGAATGCGATCAGCGCTGCCAGTCTGTGCCCCGGGCCCGGCGGCCCAGGTTACAGGCCAGCGCTGCTTAGGGCCTCGCCAGACGTTGCTCCAAATATGCCTGCGCGGCTTCAAGTTGCACATCGCGGCGTTCCCGCAAGCCTTTGGCAGTTACCGGTACCACAATATCTGGCTGAATACCGCGGCCAATCAAGGCGCTGCCGTCGTGTTGATTGACCTGCATCCCGGTGAAATAGCCGCTAAGGCCATTGCGCTCCGCCCCACCTGCCAAACGGAAAAGCGTGATATTGCCGTTGATGCCATAGGTCGCCTCACCCAATACCGGGATGCGCATGCTCTGTAAATAACCTAACACATGCTCATTGTTACTGATGCTATAGCGTGAACTCATCACAACCATCGGCATCCTGAGCTGCGGTGACACCGGTTCAACAAACTGTGGCACAGGGCTAAGATGGCGACGGGCAAATTCAGGATGGTTGCTAAATCGCAGGAACATCGGTAACGAGGCTGCTGGCTGCGCGGTCAACCGGGGCAATAACAACCGCCTGGCTGCGCCCGACTCCGGATAGATGCGTAAATCCAGCAGCAGTGCCCGGGCAGTGGCGATTTGCTCTAAGATAGCCGGGACATCACTGTCCTGTAGTCGCGACAAATTGATGTAGGCGATTTGATTGTTTAACCAGCGGAATTTTTCGGTCACGGGTTGGAATACCGCATCGCGCGATGCCTGCGCAATAGCGCCGGACATCGTGGCCGTCAGCTGGCTTTTATATTCAGTGCCATCGGCACGGCGCAGTTTGACTCTGAACTGCTGATTCTCGACACCACGTAACAAATAAAACTGTGCAGCCCATTCCATCCGCCGATGTTCAGAGCGCAGCGAATAGGCACTGAGTTCACGCACCAACTCGATAGCCGGCCGATCATTCACGCTGATCAATTCGTCACCGACGGCAATTTCATGGCTACTGGCAGTACCGTCTTTATAAATGGCCAGCAGCTTGCCTTCAATCCAGTCAAAACGCACCGGCGTGAAAAAACGGCCCAGCCAATTGAAGTTATAGGGTGAAAACAACCAGACATGGTTATCCTGCAGCTGGGTCATACTCAGATGCATCTGCCGGATGAATACCTGCCGGTCCGGCTCGAGGCAACTTTGCAACATTGGCCTGAGCTGACTGTTCCAGTCGGTTTTGATCTGGTCAAAGTAAGGATAAAAGTGGTCGATTAAGGACCAGAGCTGGCCCGCCACCGACAGGCAAACCGCGACATGGTCCATCGTATCGGGCAAGACATAACTGGCAGAGCTGGTAAAAGCCCGGCCTTGCGGTTGGGTCTGGCCATTTTGCACAGCGACCAGCAACGGGATGTCAGCCCTGAGCAGGCCGTCTGCGTAGCTATAGACGGCGGTTTGTGGCAATTCCGGCACCGTTGCCAGCGCGCTGTAAGTGAGGTCTTGTCTACTACGCAGATAAACATTGCCGGTTTCCGTCGGGTCGGCGTAACCATTTTGTCGGTGTGCCCGGACCTGCGTGTTATTGGTGAGCGCTACCCGCTGCCCAGTGAACTGATTGATGGTCAGATCCGGCGCTAGCGAACTCAGTTGTTGCCAAATCAAGCGTTCCGCTTCTGCCGCGTTGGCTGCAGTGCCGATGCGATACACCGACTCTGTCAGAAAAGCATCCCAATCTGTCGCTGTAGCGGCATCTCCCGGATAGTGATAGCGGACAGTGCCAGCAAGACGTAAAAAAGACTGGATATACGGCAGTTGTTGGCTGGCAGCAAAATCAGGTAAAGGGACCCGTGGCGCCGGTGGGGGTTGTTGCACCGGTGGTGTTACTGGGGGCGCCGCGCTGTCACCACTGCCGCCACCGCAACCAATCTGCGTCATCACCAACATCAGCAAACCGCTGAGTAACCAAGACTTCTGCATCATCTGCAACACTCCTGTTCCTTGTTATCCCTGTGATAAAAAGCACAAAAAAGCAGCGAATGCAAATTTATTGAAAATAATAAATGAATTTTACATGTACAATCTAACAAAAAGCGCAGAACGGGCTTTGACCCCTATGGACTTTGCCCCTATGATAGCGCCAACCCATTGAACTGATTCACAATCGTTGGTCGCCAACACCGGGAATATGATGAAAATAGCTCTGATAGTCCTTATTGCTGCCGCAGCCCTGTATTACTTCTACAACAACATCAACAAACAGAAAACTGCCACTCTGAATATTGAACAAGGTGAAGTATTTCTTGCCGACAACGCCAAGCGTGAAGGCGTGACAACCACCGCGTCCGGCCTGCAGTATGAAGTGCTGCAACAAGGCAGCGGCACAAAACACCCGAGCGCAGAATCTACAGTCAATGTGCATTATCACGGCACGCTGACCGATGGCACCGTTTTTGACTCTTCCGTCGAACGCGGCGACCCTATCAGCTTCCCGCTAAACCGCGTGATCAAAGGCTGGACCGAAGGTGTTCAGCTGATGAAAACCGGCGACAAGTTCCGTTTTTTCATCCCGGCAGACCTCGCCTATGGCAACCGCAGTGCCGGTAAAATCCCACCGGGTTCTGTGCTGGTTTTTGACGTGGAATTACTGGCGATAGAATAAATGCCGCAAACCGGCTCAGCCAGCTACATTAAAAGCAGGTGCTGACGCCGGAAGCCATGATGCAAAAACGCGAATTTTTACGTTTATTCAGCTTATTGCTGTTGGCAGCCAGCCCGGCAATTGCCAAGCCACTGTTGCCGACAGCCCGGCCCGGCGCAAAAAAACGTGTGTTAGTGGTCGGGGCCGGCTTAGCAGGCCTTGCCGCCGCCCGTGAATTAAGCCGCCATGGCCATGACGTGACCATTCTGGAAGGGCGCGCTCGCAGCGGCGGGCGGATTTGGACCAGTCAGCACTGGCCAGATTTACCGGTAGATATGGGAGCGACCTGGATCCACGGCGTCGACGGCAATCCCATCAGCGCTCTCGCCGATACTCTCAACGCGACCCGACTGGAAACCAGTTACGAGCGCACGCAATTATTTCACGCCAATGGTGCCGCCTTCAGCGCTGCTGATGAAGCGGCGCTGGAAACACTGAGTCAACGGGTCGAGCAGATACTGCAGTTGGCGCAACAGCACAGCACGGATGATAGTTCCGTCAGACAAGCGCTGGCCGAATTGACAGCCGAGTTGTCGGCCTCTTCGCCAGCCGCATTCTCACCGCATTTACTCAATTTTGTGCTCTCGGCCAAACTGGAACAAGAATACGCCGGCAGCGCCCATCAGCTCTCGACGCACTGGCATGACAGTGCCAAAGTCTTTGCTGGCGAAGATGTGTTTTTTGCTCGCGGCTTTCAGATCATCACCGATTATCTCGCACAGGATCTGGTTATCGCGCATAACCAAATCGTCAGCGAGATCCGCTGGGGTGGTGCTGGAGTGAGCGTCGTTACGGCGCAAAAGATCTGGCAGGCTGACCAGGTGATTGTGACAGTGCCACTGGGAGTGCTGAAGCAAAACCAACCGCAGTTTGTGCCGCCTTTACCTGCCAGCAAACGCGAAGCCATCGATAAACTTGGCATGGGTGTGCTGAACAAATGCTACCTGCGTTTTAGCAAGCCGTTCTGGCCCGACGACGTGGATTGGTTGGAGTATTTAGCGCCGCAACATGGTGAGTGGACCGAATGGGTCAGCTTATTGCGCACGACCGGCAAACCGGTGCTGCTTGGTTTTAATGCGGCAGAGCAAGGCCATGCTATCGAAGCCCTAACCGACCCCCAGATTGTTGACAGTGCCATGGCCACCTTACGCATCATCTTCGGCGCGGATATCCCGGCGCCGCAAGACTATCAAATCACCCGCTGGGCTGCAGATCCATTCAGTTACGGTTCCTACTCGTTTAATGCACTGGGCTCGACGCCCGCCATGCGCCAGGCACTCGCCGCGCCGCTGCAACAACAGGTATTTTTTGCCGGTGAAGCCACAGAAACCGCTTATTTCGGCACCGCCCATGGTGCCTATTTATCCGGGATCGCCGCGGCGAAAGCGATGTTCACCGCGCAGAGTAAAACTTAAGATTTAGGTTCGTGCTTTGCTGGCGACTAGGTAATAGGTTACGCCCAATGACAATACCACCACACCAATCGCAAATACGTATTCTGCAGCCAGCGCGGTAAAATCCAGTACTATGACTTTACGTGCTATCGCCATCAATGCGGTAGCGATGACCAATTTAACGTGAATAACATCATCGCGCAGATAAAGGGTGATGTTGGCAAAAATCTCGATGGCAATCAGGACTGCCAGAAAAGATGCAAATACCGCAAAGATGTCATTGAGCTCTAACAAAAAATAAGGAGGGCTTGATAACTTTTCGTACAATACAAAGCCAACATCGACAATACACAAGATGATCACCAGCACCATCATGACCGCCAGTATCCGGATGCTATGCCCAATAACGCCGTTGAGAGTGGCGATTAACTTATCGCACTCCTGCGGTTTCAGATGATTGTCTGCCGGTTGATGCTGCTGTGACTGTTCTGACATGGCTGTTCGACCTCTGATGGAACCTACTGCCCAGTTTAATCAGCACAAGACTCAGAGTTTTGTTCTTGCTCAAATAATACTGATTTAGCCCGCCCAAAAGACCGATAAAGGCGCAGGCATGTCATAAACGTAAAGACGGTTGAGCATCGCCCCCCTTGAAGAGCAAACACCGTGCAGGCACATAGCCTTGGTGTATGTGCCGATCAGCGCAGCAAGCAAGTGACACCGGGTCATAGCCAAAGTCATCAAAGTGCCTGCTCAGTCAGCTGTGCACGACACCACTGCTCCGCTTCTGCCAGAGTCGCAAAACTTGCCAAATTCATGCCGGTTTTCTGCCGGGTTTGCTCAAGGAGCTGCCGTTGGATTGAGGTCGAGCACACAGACGCAATCGCCACACAATCATGCTGCAGGCACCACTTGTAACTCGCACCAATCACTTTCATCACCTCGGGCGCACCCAACGTTTCTTTGTCCAGCACATCAAGGCGTGCCCAGGCACTGCGTTGGCTTTGGCTAACGCTCTGTTGGATCTGCAAAAAACCAGCAGTAACGCCCTCTAAGTTAAAAGGCCCCATCACATCGACATACAAAAGATCCGCATCCCAACGTAAAAGCAGCTGACCATGAGACTGTAAAGGCATAGTGATGCTAACCGACTACAAAAAACTGATACCTCAGCCAAGGCTAGCATAAATCAACGCCGCGTTATGCTACAGACAGCAGATAACCCGCAGCGCCCAACACCTGCCGGCGATAACCGCTAAAAAGCAGATCAATAAGCGCAGACATCAAATCATCAAATGCAGCCAAATGAGTAACGAATGCCGCCCTTTAGGCTTCACTGTCAATTGTTGGAAAAAGCGAAGGCAACAAGTGGGTGTCCAAGATTAGGTTCAAGATTAGGTTTCCAAGTTTTCTTAACGGGGATGTGGGTTGTATGTTCTGAACCACAAGACTAAAATCGACCATGATTTAGCGGAGACACCAGCATGAAACCATCAGCGGCCTTAGCATTGCACCGTGAAGCCATTCGGCGGGTTGTTTCGGCGCATCATGCTGGAAATGCCCGTGTCTTTGGGTCTGTAGTACAAGGAACGGACACTGAACATAGTGATCTGGATCTGCTGATCGACCCCACCCCCGAAATGACCCTAATGGATCTTGGTGCTATCCGGCAGCAATTATTAACCTTGCTCCAGGTGAAAGTAGATGTCCTGACCCCCAACGCGCTGCCAGACCATTTTCGCCAGACCGTACTTAGAGAAGCCCAACCGGTATGAGCCGCGATTTGCAAAGATTGACGGATTATTTAGCGCATATTTTACAGGCCATAGAGCGGATTGACCGGTATTGCGAAGATCTGTCTGAATTGGAGTTTCTGCAGCACGAACTGATACAGGATGCGGTGATCCGCAACTTCGAAGTGATTGGTGAAGCCAGTAATAATATTGAAAAACATTATCCTGCTTATGCCGAGAGCCACCCTGAACTCCCACTCTCCAGTGCTTATCAAATGCGGAACGCTATTGCCCACGGTTATTTTAAAGTCGATTACGAATTAGTCTGGCGCACCATTCAGGCAGACCTGCCAACGCTTTATAAACTTGTCGCGCAAGCTTTGCTGCAATTACCAAAATCTGGCGTTTAGTATTGGTTTTGTATTAGGGCCTAAGAAAGCTAGAGCCACGACGTGCTTCCCGCATGCACTTTGATAGTCCGCTAAACGACTATCTTTCTTCAAGGTTGGAAATGAACACACTTTCGACAAAAGAATACAGCCGGCAACGCCGCGAAAAATCAACAACTACATTGAAACTGGCCTCGAACTTACTAAAAAAAGATGGCTGGAAAAAATGCCAATACATGCTTTGGCAAGTCGTTGATGATTTGTTCTGGACTGTGTGGATCAGTACGCATCTCAATAGCGATACAACTAGTATCGAAATTTCGGTAAAACCATTGAGCATTGATCCGATTCTGTGGGATGTCATGAGTCTCGCCGAAAACAAAGCTGAACCTGTGTCCTTTCGCGCACTAGGGGTATTTACCTGTCCCTCGCTGCCACTGGATCAAATGGTTTTTCTAAATGACACCACGCTAGCTTCGTTAGAGCATGATATTCAACGTTGGGTTAATGGCCGTTTACCACAGTTAACAAACGCCATCGCCGGCAAATCATTTTCGACGTTATATGCGCAGGATGTAAATCAGCTAGAGCGACATGCATATGCGTTACCCATCTTTTGTTCGCTTGTCGCAGAGCAACACTTCGCCGCCGCCCGCGCCTTAGCAACAAAATATTCCAGTGATTCCGTAAGGCCCGCATTTAATTTGAGCAAAAAAAGGGTTCCATTTTTTGAACTGGCACTCGTCTATCTGCATAACAACGCATCAGACGACTGAACAAATTGGCTGTCCAAGATTACATTATTTACAAGCAGAGCAGTTCTGAGCGAAACTCCAAGCTGTACACATAACAAATACAAACGACATTGAACGACGGGAATAAGGATTTAGGGATGAAAAGCTTATTGTACTATCTGCTGATTGCGCTCATTGGCTGGAAGGCCTACCAACACTTTACCAAAGACGTATCGTCAATAGAGACGACCACTCAAGCACCAACGACCACACTTACTGACGTATTTCAGGTTGGAACGATACAATCGAAAGACGAAGCACCCGCACTACCACCAGCCAACTCCAGCTCCAGCTCCAGCTTTGTCTGTGATGGTCGTACCCACTGTAGTCAAATGCGTTCATTGGCTGAAGCCAAATTCTTTATACAAAATTGTCCGAATACAAAAATGGACGGTGATAATGACGGCAATCCGTGCGAGGCCCAATTTAGGAACCATTAGCCAAGCCCCATTCACAGGGCTGCACCGATCATAACCGGCAAGATTCGGTTGGGTGTCGAACGAAATTTCACAGTAAAAGTCCTTTTCATTAATGGGTAAACAACATGACCGCGCTTTACCACTATTGCTCGATGGCGAGCTTGTTGAAGATTATTGAAAGCGCATCTATTCATTGCAGTAATTTGTATCTGACCAACGATCCAAATGAAATTGTGTTGGCCAAGAGAACACTTATTCCTGAGTTCTTTCATAATCGATTTGGCACTCGATTTCACGGGAATGACAATACTCACGAATTCTTTGCTTTATCGTTTTCACGTAAACCGGATGTTCTGAGCCAATGGCGTGGTTATGGGGATATTGGGAAAGGCGTGATGTTGGAACTAGATCTTGATGTTCTCCAAGCCTGCAATTATGCATTTAGCATGTCGGAAAACAACATCCACAAACTTAACGACTCTACGTGGGGAACGCCGGTGTTTGAGGTAGTTGATGTCGTATACCACCCGGACGAATTTAAAGATAAATTAGAAGAAACCTATAAGGATCACGATGACGGTAAGTTACTAAAATCTATGAAAAACATGGATCCTACTGATAGAAATTTCATAAATTTTATCAATCGATTAAATGGACTAAGCTCTTGTTATAAGTCGGAATTTTACGAAGAGGAACAGGAAGTTCGGTGCGTTATCTTTTCTGATATAAACGAAGCAGGATATAGGCCAATTGAGTTGCATAGCGAAAGGTGGGGAGAAGCCGCAAAACAGCAGGTTGTTTTTTTGGAGAGCCAAGGCAAACTATCACCACGCATCCCTTTACGTCTAAAATTCAATCATTTAACAGCCATAAGCAATGTTATGCTTGGCCCTGCTAATACCAACAATAAAGATGTAGTCCAAGCTATATTGCAGAAATATGGCTTTGCAGATACAAAAATCAGTGTATCAAGGGGTGCGTTTGGGTGCCGGTAATAACCTTTAATGGCCTTCTTAACTTGGTCTGATGTTAAAATTCACTAAATGGAAGTGAGCGTCAGAAGACTTGTGTTCGACAAGAGAAAAGGTGCGTATTTCGGTTTGTCCGGCCAGCTGTTTCGGTATCGTCCGGCCATCTGATCTTTTCTTCGTAACTCCTCACTTTTTAACTTACTTCAGTCGCTTCAACCAGACTTTTTTTTCGTT
>Ga0075154_10000929_pt1 | contig 22491 bp, 20 predicted proteins | sample JI71714BDNA_FD_70965 | JGI IMG/M metagenome (GOLD analysis project Ga0075154, IMG submission 70965) | Wastewater effluent complex algal communities from Wisconsin, to seasonally profile nutrient transformation and Carbon sequestration -... | ecosystem: Engineered > WWTP > Effluent > Algae...
TACTCTCACGAACATCAATTCACGTTATATGAGCTACGGAGTCACCCTGGGCTTCAACATCGGCAACGACGACGAGTGACCGCGGATACGCGTACCGTTGGAACCCCTGCTCCAAGCAGGGGTTCCTTTTTTGGAGCCCATTCGTACGGCGTGGTGAACGGCGAAGCGACTATCTTCCCGGTCGAAAAAACAGCAGATACCGATGCGACGCTTCCTAGCAGCAGGCTTATTCCTGATCACGGGTACCTGGTGTTCGGCCCAAGTACAGGCCGGCGGCCGAGCCCATGGCCTTTCCCTGAACGCGGCCCAACTCCCCGAGGCCCCGGTGGTCGCACTAGCACCGCTGGATGTGGAAGCCCTAATGCAGGAGGATCTTGACAGACTGGCCACTGGAATACCAGCTCCCTACCGTTTCGCGGCCACGTATTCAACGGACCTCGGGCTAGCGCAAGGAATATGGGCCGAGGCACCGAATGGGGATCGGGTATGGCGCCTTTCGGTGGAATGCAGGAACGCTTTCAGCCTGGGCTTGGTTTTCGACCGTTTCGTGCTCGCTCCGGAAGGCAGGGTGTTCGTATACAACGAGGCGGGCGAACAACGCGGCGCCTTCCAACAACCTGCGAATGGCCGTACCCGCCTTGCCGTGGACCAACATCTTGGTGAGCGCATCACCATTGAATACGTGGAGCCGATGGGTTCGCCAACCTCAGGCGATCTGCACATTGGTACCGTCTATCCGGCCTATCGCCAAGCCGGACACGCGCGCGATTTCGGCGAGTCACTACCGTGCAACATCAACGTGATCTGCCCCGAAGGCGATGATTGGCGCGACCAGATCCGGTCCGTGGCACTGATCAATACCGGAGCAGGATATTGCTCAGGCGCCTTGCTGAATAACTGCCTGAACGACGGCACGCCGTACTTCCTCACCGCCAACCATTGCTTGGTGAGCCCGGTGGAAGATTGGGTCTTCATCTTCAACTGGGATAGTCCGACCTGTGAACCCACCGAGAACGCTTCTCAAGCGATGAGTATTTCCGGAGCGGACCAGTTGGCTACGGATGTGGCCACGGACTTCGCTTTCTTGCGCCTCAACGAGGTTCCACCCGCCGAGTACAACGTCTTCTACAGCGGCTGGGATGCAAGTGGAACACCCGCCCAGGAAGTCGTGGGTATCCATCACCCGAGCGGAGACATCAAGAAGATCTCCAGGTCGTTCGACCCGGTTGAAGCCGACGTGCAAGTGGTGGGAACGGAAGAGCGTCAGGTGTGGCAGATCGAGGATTGGACCGATGGCTTGGTGGAGGAAGGGTCTAGTGGAAGTGGCTTGTGGAATGAGAACAAGCTCCTGGTGGGCCAGCTATCCGGAGGCTTGGGGGATTGCGACACCGAAGTGGCTGTTGCCGCCTATGGCCGTTTCGATCTGGCTTTCCCCTTGATGGAGGAATGGTTGGGTGATTGTGGCACCGCTGTGGAAGGTGTGGACAATGATGACGTGGTGGTACCGATCTTCGAGGACGCGGCGGTAACTTCCATCACCAACATACCCGAATTGCTCTGCGATGTGGATAGCATCGCTCCACGGATCACCCTGAAGAACAACGGCCTGGATGACCTCACATCGGCCGTTATCGAATACAGCATCAATGGTGGCACGGCCTATACTCAGGCCTGGAGCGGTTCACTGGTCACCGGCCAAACGGCGAACATCTCGCTAGCAGCGATACCAGCAGCCTCCGGCGCCAACGCGTTGATCATCACTTCCACCCTTCCGAACAACACGGTGGACCAAGTGCCGGAGAACGACGCGTGGACCTACGACTTCACAGCGAGTTTCCCGGCAGCGGCCATCAACCTGATCCTCACTTTGGATGCTTATGGCTCCGACGTGACGTGGGAACTGGCCACCCAGGCGGGCACCCCGTTGTATGCTGGTGGACCTTACGAAGATGACGATGAAGGCGAGGTGGACAGCGTGGCGTTCTGCTTGACGAATGATTGTTACACCTTCACCATCCTGGATGAGTTCGGCAATGGACTGTGCTGCGACGATGGCGAAGGGAATTATGTGATCCGTGACGCGTTCGGTACGGTCTACGGTGAAAGCGATGGGCAGTACACCACGGAGAACATCAACGAGTTCTGCTTGGAAGCCGTGTCGGTGCCTGAGGTCATTCCAGCTGCATTCACGATACGACCGAACCCGAGCGATGGCGCATTCACAGTGGTGCTTGAAGACGGCGACCGGGACAGTCAATTACGTGTTCTGGATGCGTTGGGACGCGCAGTGGTCGAGACAGCGACCAACGGGCAGGCGATCCACCGGATCGACCTTCGCGTTCCTGCTGGGGCCTACTTCGTGGTCGTTGAAGGCAGCTCCGGAATGAGCACGCAGCGGATGATCATCACCCGGTAGATCAGTACTTCAGGGCGTAGAACAGGGTCTTCACGTACTCGTTATTCACCATGAGCAGGCCTTGTTCACTGGCCCACCACCGGTCCACATCGTAATCCGAACTGGGAGCACTGGCGACAAGCACGTGGATACCGCTTCCCGCGAATCGCTTCCGGAACACCTGCCCGACCCTACGCGTGTGGAAATCCGTGGTGAGGACGACGATAGTATCCACCCGCAAACTCTGGGCATGATGAAGGACACCTTGCGCCTCTTCGAACGTGCTCGTACCGAAGGGGAACGGAAGGATGCGTTGCGGTGAAGCACCTGCGCGGATGGCAGCCATCCGCGAAAGTTCCGCCTCGCTCACTTCGCGCCCTACCGCTTTCAGGACCGACGAGAAGTTGGAACCCGTGGTGTATGCGATCGGAGCCACGCCTGATGCCAGCAGGTGGGCTGCATGTGATCCGCGGTCGAATGGTGCCCCACCCAGCACATATACCACATCGGCATGCTGCGCGCCATCATCCTTGATCAAGAACATGCCTGCCGCATGCAACAAACGCTCGTGGAAGAGCAGCACGCACAAGAGAAGAAGGAAAAAAGCGAACAGCCACGTTCGCTTACGACTGAACCAGGGTTTTACCGCAGCGGCCATCTAGGATGGATCAATAGGCGCCGTTCCTGCGGCGAAGAACCCACTCGCAGGTGAGCAGCCCAAGGATCAGGAAGAACAACCAACGAAGCCCGATCAGATCACTGAAGCTCGGGTGGGCATAGGACCGTGCCACGAGATCGGTGCGGGCTACCAAGGCCTGTGCGATGGCCTCCGTGCCACCTGGTTCCACCACGAGGCCGTTGGTGCGAGCGGCCAGGTCGTTCCACAACCCGTGATCAGCCACGGTGGACAATTTCTCGGCGAGCAGGGCCTCCACATGGAGTTCGCCGTTGGCCGAATAGGCGCTACCATCCAACGTGGTGCGGGCCGTCCACGTGTAGGTCCCGGCTGGGAGCTTACCCAGATCGGCGCGGTAGCTGGATCCGCTGGGACTGAAGGTGTGCAGGTAGTCTCGGCCTTCCTCGTCCTTCAAGGCCAAGGTCACTTCGGCTTCATTCACCGGTTCGAAGGTTGCGTTGTACAATTCAGCGGTGAAGACCACCCGTTCGTTCTCCGAAAAGCGTGGAGCATGTTCCACGCGGAAGCGCTCCTTGTTCACCTTCAGCGCGAGGAATTGCACCAGCTTGTGCACGAGCCGGTCGAAGCGCGCATGATCACCGTTCTGCTGAAGGTCGTTGATGCGCCAGCGCCAGAGCCCTTCACCTGTGATGACAGCCGTCCTGCGATCCTGCTGCTGGGATAAGGCGATCAAGGGATAAGGCGTGTTCACCATCCCGATGCGCTGCGTGGCCAGTGCCGAAGCGGAGCGGCCCAGTTCGAACTGACCGAAGGGGACTTGCAAGGGCGGGAAGCGCTCGATCGCACGCACCTGATCGGGGTCGAGGGTGAAGAAGCTGAAATCCTTGTTGAGGTTGGCCAGCGCATCCGTAGTGGACCCGCGTGCTGCCGCCACCTGCACCCCGGCGGCCCGACTGTTGAAGGTATTGAAGTCGGTGCCTTGCGTGAGGATGTAGCAGAGGGGCACCCCAGCCGCATCGGCCTTCTGGAGCAGGGGCTGAATGGCGAAGCGCGACGACGGCAGCCCATGGAGGATCACCAGGTCGAAGGTGGACACATCGCCTGCGAAGTCGGCCGCGTAAGCCAGTTCGGTACCATAGCCGTCCAGCCCACCCAACGCCAACCGCAACGCACCAAGGTCTGGATGGGGCGCCGCGCCGAGCAGGAGCACCTTCTGGCGATCATCCAACACATCGATGAGGATGTCCATCCGGTTGTTCACCTCGGTGGCCTCCCCTTGCACGGGACGCACCACGATGGAATACCGCTGCAGACCGGCCCGCTCGGGTTTCACCGTGAATGGGAGTTCCACGAAGGCCGAGCGACCGCTCAGCACGAGGTCCTTGCCCACCACTTCCTTGCCCCTCTGTTGAATGGAGACCCGTGTGGCGGTGCCGGCCATACGGCGGCCCTCCACCTTCACCAGCAACGGCAATTCATTGCCGAGATAGCCGATCCTGTTGTGCTCCACGCCACGGAGCAAAAGATCTGGCCGAACCGTGGTATCGCCCAAGGCGATCGCGAAAACAGGTGCGCCCAGCTTGTCGGCCGTGCCTCGCGGATCACGGCCCCGGTTGTGGATCCCGTCCCCGTCGATGATCACCGCGCCGAGATCGGGACCATTGAAGCGATCGTACACTTCACGCAACGCCTCGTCCACATCGGTGAGAGCGCCGGTCTGTGTGAAGATGATCCCTTCTTCCACGCGCTCCCCGTAGGTGAAGCTCCGCACATCGAACCGCTCGCCCAATCGCTCTTGTAGCTGTTCCAGTTCAGCGGGATAAGCCGTTCGGAAGGCAGCTGTGTCCCCAGCATCGAGCACGGAGGAGGAACCATCGTGCAGCAGGACCACCACCGGTTTGCGCACCTCGCGGACCAGGATGCGCACCATGGGTTCGAGTAGGAAGAAAGCGATGAGGGCAACAGCCAGCGCCCTGCATACTGCGAGGATCAGTGACAGGTTCCGCGCGAAACCCTCCTGCCCTGCCGCCCGGCGATAGAGCCACCACGCCAAGCCGAGGCCCAAGAGCAGGCAGAGTGGTGCGAGCCAAAGGCTATGGGCGGTCGTCAGCGACATACGGGGTGCAAAGGTCGGTGTTGGGAACGGTCACCGGCCGCGCGTTGAGGCACTTGAAGGCGAAAGGTTCAGCTGAGCATGCCGCCGCAAACGCTCAAGGTCTGGCCGGTGATGTAAGCACTGAGGTCGCTCCCAAGGAAAACGCAGGCGTTGGCCACATCCGTGGGCGTTCCGCCGCGCTTCAAGGGGATGCCTTCGCGCCAGCCTTCCACCACCTTGGGGTCCAAGGCGGCGGTCATCTCGGTTTCGATGAAACCCGGAGCGATCGCATTGCTCCGGATGTTGCGGCTACCCAGTTCCTTGGCCACGCTCTTGGTGAATCCTAGGATGGCAGCTTTGCTGGCGGCATAGTTGGCCTGGCCTGCATTGCCTTGCACACCCACCACACTGCTCATGTTGATGATGCTGCCACTACGCTGCTTGAGCATGGTGCGCAACACGGCCTTGGTCATGTTGAACACGCTCTTCATGTTGGTGGTCATCACGGCATCGAAGTCGGCTTCGCTCATGCGCATGAGAAGCTGATCCTTGGTGATACCCGCGTTATTCACCAGGATATCGAGCTTGCCCCAGTCGGCCACCACCTTGTCCACAGTGGCTTGTGCGGCGTTGAAGTCGCCCGCATCGCTCTGGATGGCCAGCACCTTGCGCCCGGTCTTGGCAGCGAGTTCCGCAGCGGTGGCGTTGGCCTTTTCCGGGCTGCTCACGTAGGTGAAGGCCACATCAGCGCCCTCTTCCAGGAAACGTTCCACGATGCCTTTGCCGATCCCGCGCGAACCGCCGGTGATCAGGGCCACTTTTCCTTCCAGGATACCCATGCTCGGTTGGACCGGTTTCTTTTGTGGACCGATCGCTGCGAATGTAGCAGTTGCCGGTTGCGTACACTTACAACATGCGCTCAGCCCGCTTATCCCTCGTCGCCTTGGTGGTCACCGGAGCGGTATTGTTATGGACACGCTTCGAATACAGCGAATACCGTGGCTGGAGCCCGATGAAGGTGACCCAATGGGACGCCCTGGGCTACTACCAATACCTGCCAGCGGTCTTCATCTACGGGGACATCGGTCGCCAAGCCTGGCTCGAAGGTGTGGACAGTGCTTACCAGGTGAGCGGTGGCAGCCTCTATCAGGTCACGGAGCTGCCCAATGGCAACCGGGCCACGAAGTACTTCTGTGGGCTGTCGCTGTTGCAGGCACCGTTCTTCGCGCTCGGGCACTGGGTCGCTGGTGCTACCGGTGCCGCCCAAGATGGCTTTTCGCCGCCCTATCAATGGGCCATCGCGCTGAGTCCGCTTGTTTACGTCGTGCTGGCCTTGTTCCTTCTACGAAAGGTCTTGTTGCGCTATTTCAGTGATGTGGTGGTCGCGATCACCTTGCTGCTCGTGGTCTTGGCCACGAACGCCATCCAGTACATCAGCGTGGACAACGCGCAAACACACGGTTACCTCTTCGCCCTGTATGCCGCACAGCTCTTCTTCACCCAACGATGGCACGAACGGCCAACGTTTTGGAGCGCCATCGCCATCGGCGGTCTGATCGGGTTGGCCACCGTTTCGCGGCCTACGGAAGCGTTGATGGTCTTCATTCCCTTGCTGTGGAATACGCATGAAAAGGAGGCAGCCCGGGCGAAGTGGGCCTTGGTGCGCGCACAGCTACCTCATGTGGCCGTTGCTATCGGCGCGGGTTTCCTCGCGTTCTTTCCCCAGTTGCTGTACTGGAAAGTCGTTACCGGAAGCTGGGTGTACGATGTGGGCAGCAAGTGGGACTTCTTGAACCCGCATTGGCGCGTGCTGTTCGGTGGTGAGAAGGGTTGGTTCATCTATACGCCCATCACCATCCTCCTGGTCCTCGGCTTGTTCTTCATGCGCGGCCAGCCTTGGCGGAAAAGTGCACTCGTCTTCACGCTCCTGAACACCTGGGTGATCATCGCCTGGCACGATTGGCACTACGGCGGCAGCTACAGTAGCCGGGCTTTGGTGCAGAGCTACCCCGTGCTAGCCCTGCCCTTCGCAGCCTTATTGGAACGTGCGGTCGCCTCGAGGTGGCGCTGGCCGACGCTGGCGCTATGCGGTTATCTCTTGGTGGTGAACCTCTTCCAGATCAAGCAGTACAACAACACCGTGATCCATTACGACCGCATGAACTTCGCGGCCTACTGGGCGGTCTATCTGGATGCTGACCCGACCGATGCGGACAAGGCTCGTTTGAACCCACCGAGGCGGTGAGCCGGAACGAAGAACGGCGGACATCGCTATCCGCCGTTCTGTAATTCGATCTACGAACTCAGCCCAGCACTTCTTTCACCTTCGCACCGATGGTGGCGGGGCTGTCCACCACGTGGATGCCGCACTCCCGCATCACCGCTTTCTTGGCGGCGGCGCTTTCGTCGGCACCGGAAACGATGGCACCGGCATGGCCCATGGTGCGGCCTTTCGGGGCGGTCTCACCGGCGATGAAGCCGATCACGGGTTTCTTGCAATTGGCTTTGATCCAGCGGGCGGCCTGGATCTCCAAGTCCCCACCGATTTCGCCGATCATCACGATGGCTTCGGTCTCGGGATCGTTGGCGAAGAGTTGAACGGCTTCGAGGGTGGTGGTACCGATGATGGGGTCTCCACCGATGCCGATGGCGGTGGTGATGCCCATGCCGGCCTTCACGACCTGGTCCGCTGCTTCATAGGTGAGCGTTCCGGACTTCGACACGATACCCACCTTGCCTTTCTTGAACACGAAGCCGGGCATGATGCCCACCTTGCATTCGTCTGCGGTGATCACGCCGGGGCAGTTGGGGCCGATAAGGGTGCAGCCTTTGCCGCGGATGTACTCGCGGGCGGTCACCATGTCCTTCACGGGAATGCCCTCGGTGATGCACACGATCACCTTGATGCCTGCTTCAGCGGCTTCCATGATGGCATCGGCGGCGAAGGGCGGTGGAACGAAGATGATGCTGACGTCAGCTCCGGTGGCCTTAACCGCATCACTCACCGTCTCGAACACAGGACGATCGAGGTGTTTCTGGCCGCCTTTGCCCGGGGTGACACCACCGACCACGTTGGTGCCGTACTCGATCATCTGGGTGGCGTGGAAGGTACCCTCGCTACCGGTGAAACCTTGGACGATGACCTTGCTGTTCTTGTTGACGAGTACGCTCATGGTGTTCGGTGAAGTGTTCTGGCGGCGCGAAAGTAACCCCTGCGGACTTATCCAGGAAGGCGTGCTGCTTTGGCGCGCTGGTAGGCGATGACGTAGTACAGGGCCCCGAGCATAATGAACCCGGAGGTGACGTAGGGCAGAGCGTGGTGCACCTCGTAGAGCCGGCCTCCGAGGGCAGGTCCAGCGATACGTGCCAAGGAGCCGAAGCTCTGGTTCAGACCCAGCACTTCACCCTGCTCCCGCTGCTGCGCGTTCTTGCTGAGCTGGCTGAGGATGGTCGGGTTCAGGCAGCCGTTGCCGAAGGCCAGGAGGATGATGGACACGATGCTCAACGGCAGGAAATAGGCATCGGGGATGAAGGCGATGAGGGACAGACCCGCAGAAAGGCTGATGCACCCGTAGACCATGAGCTGGCGCTCGCCGAAGGTGCGTTGCAGCCAACCGATCATTCCCCCTTGTACGATGGCGGAAGCGAGTCCGACCGCAGCGAACATCCAACCGATCTGTTCCTTGTTCAACCCGTAGTCATCGGTCCAGAACAGGGCAATGGTCATCTGCATCATGCTGAAGGCCGTGATGAAGATGAAGCTGATGATGTACAGATCGCGGAAGCGTTCCTCCTTCAAGGCCTTGATGGCACCGGTTATGGGCTTGATGCGGATGGCCCGGTCCATCACCTTCTGCTGCAGGGATTCGGGCAGGAAGAACCACACGGCCACCATATTGAGCACGCAGATGATGGCCGCGATGTAGCCCACCCATTCCACGCCGAAATGCATGTAGATGAAGCTGCCCATGGGCGGCCCGAAGATGAAGCCGAGCCCGAATGCGGCGCCGATCATGCCCATGGCCTTCGCCCGGCCCTCGGGTGGCGTGATGTCGGTGATGTAAGCCTGCGCCGCTGTGATATTGCCCGAGCCGATGCCGGTGAGCATGCGCGCAGCGATCAGGAGGAACAAGGTGTTCGCTTGGGCGAAGAGCAGGTAACTCACCGCGGAGATGCCCAGTGCCCAAAGGATGATCGGCCTTCGCCCGAATCGGTCGCTCAGCGAACCCCAGACCGGGGTGAAGATGAACATCATCAACGAGAACAGGGCTCCCGTATCCCCCACCAACGCATCACTGGCGTTGAGCTCGCGGGCATAGATGGGTACAACCGGGATGAAGATCCCGAAGCCCATCAGGTCGATGAAGATGGTGACGAAGAGAATGAGGAGCCTGCGGTCCATGGATGCGGGCGCAAAGTTGATGCACTGGCGGTGCCCGACCGATCAGCGCTGAACTTATCGTGAACGATGCACCGTTCACACCGCAGGAGCCACGGCCTACTGCCCCAGTTTCTTGAGGATCGGCGAGGGAACGGCCTTCTTGTTCACCATGAAGGCCGTCATCTTGTAGGCCGCGTATGCCTTGCTCATGTAAAGGAAGCCCTTGTGCTCGTTGTTGGTGCCCCAGCTGTTCTTCACGATGTACCATTCCGCGCCGTTCTGGTCTTTGGCGATGCCGGTGATGTGCATGCCGTGGTCGTCGGTTGTGCTGAAGTTGTCAAAGGCGGCCTGGCGCATCTCCGCTGTGATCACCGGCTCTGGTTGTGGCCCATTGAAGAGCGAAGCTTTCTGTTCCTTGGTGAGGTCTGCGGCGGCTGTCATCGTAACGAAGGCCACGCCGTTGCGCCAGCTGAAGGATGGTTCGCTCACATCGCCACCCCACGAAACGGAGTACCCGTTCTTGAGGGCATTGTCGATGATGGTGGTGATGTCCTCCACCGGGATGTTCCACGCCTGTGCCAGCGCCCAGTTGTCGGGCACCATCAAGGTGCTCTGGGTGTAGTACGGCACGTCCATCACGCTCTGGAATTCGAGGTAATCGGCGGGATCGAGCTTCACCACTTCCTTGGCGAAACTTTGGGGCGTGTAGCTCTTGCCGTTGTAGGTGAAGCTCTCGGGCACTTCGCCGAGATAGGTGTCGAGCACCGCGTTCACGGCCTGGGGCCACACCGGCGTCAAGGTGCCTTTATTCGGTGCCTTCACGATGGCATCGAGCATGGCCTTGACCACCTCCTGCATTTCGTTGGTCTGGTTCTTGGCATTGCCGAAGTTGAGGCCGGTGTACGCTTCATAGGGCATGATCCCGTGCTTGGCGTACATGTTCACCACGTCGTGCGCGATGCCGCCATCACCGTAGTTGAGCGAACCGTGCATGCGCACGTAGCTGCGGGCCTTCTCCTCATAGCTCTTGCGGGCGATGTAGATCTTGCTCAGTGGAACGCTGGGCCCACCCTTCTTGATCATCTCCGATTCCAAGAACGAGCCAGTACTGTAGCTCCAGCAGGTGCCTGAGGAACCTTGGTCCTCCACCGGAGTGCCTGGAGTGGTGAGCACTTGCGTGAAGCGGAAACCGGTGGAATCGGCACTGTTGAGGCTGATCTTCCGGATGAGGTCGTCCTGCGCGGTGGTCTGGAGCGATAGTGCTGCACCAAGTGCGGCTACCACGAAAAGGTTGAGCGTGCGGTTCATGCGAGGGGTTCCCGGTGGATCGGGGCGTGCAAAGGAAACATTTCGAGCCCGTGATGGTTCCGCGGCTTTGGGACGAGCAGGTTGGAAAGGCATCATTTATTCTCCATGGAAAATATATACCTACCTTTGTGCCATGGATCGCCGGAACGCCCTACGCCTCCTGGCGCTGACCCCAGCCGCCGCCATGACCCTCCGCGAACTCGCCCATGCGACCGATGGTTTCCCCAGCACCCCAGCGATGCCGGTCCTCTTCCTTGGCCATGGCAGCCCCATGAACGCCATCGAGGATAACCCGTTCTCGCGCGGATGGCAGGAAGTCGGTCGTGGCCTCCACCGGCCCAGCGCCATCCTCTGCATCAGTGCGCACTGGGAAACGCGCGGCACCTTCGTCACCGGTATGGAGAAGCCACGCACCATCCACGACTTCGGTGGCTTCCCGCAAGCGCTCTTCGAGGTGCAGTACCCGGCACCCGGTAGTCCTGAAGTCGCCGCGAGCACCCAACAGGCCATCACCAGCGCCCATGTGGGTGTGGATCATGCTTGGGGCTTGGACCACGGTGCTTGGAGCGTGATCATCCACCTTTTCCCGAAGGCCGACATTCCCGTGGTGCAAGTGAGCTTGGATCGGAGTCTCAGCCCTTCTCAACACTACGCCTTGGCCGGTGAGCTCGCATCACTCCGGAAGAAAGGGGTCCTCATCATCGGCAGCGGCAACATGGTACACAACCTCGGCGTGATGGATTGGCACAACCCGAACAGTGGCTACGATTGGGCGCAGGAAGCCAGCACCCGCATGAAAGAACTCATTAAGCGCGGCGATCATGCCGGTCTGGTGAACTACAGCGCCCAGGGCAAAGCCTTCCAACTCTCCATCCCGACCCCAGAGCACTACCTCCCCCTCTTGTACACCTTGGCGTTGAAGGAAGAGGCCGAACCGCTCACCCTGTTCAATGACCAACTCGTGATGGGCTCCATCGCGATGACGAGTTGGCGCATCGGATAGAGAAAAGAAATTAGCTGATGAGCTGATCCGCGAATTAGCTCATGGCTCCTTGGTAGGAGCAGTGTACTTAATTGAAGAACCTCGGTTCCAAGTGAATGTGGCATGGAGCGCTACCAGTGGAAACTTACACAGCCACTTCACGAGCCAACCGCCTACAACGGGAGGTAGTATCTTCATTGCTTCGCGAAACGTTGCACCTGCCGTGCCTTGGTTCCGTTCAATTGAACGGCGTACAACCCGTCAGCCCAACCTTCCACACTCAACTGATGTTGCAGTTGGCCTTCTGGCATACGGTCCAAGCTCACCACTAACTTCCCTTGAGTATCGTATACACTGAGCCAGCCCGCCCCAACGTCCCAAGCGATACTGAGCACGTCCGCAACGGGGTTCGGAAAGAGCCGCAACCCGGTGTGCTGTTCTGTTTCACCAAGGCCAACATCCTGTGGATCGAGTTTCACCACCCAAACGTCGGTACTGCCGTTCGTTCCAGTTGCATCACCATCACTCGATGAGCTTAAACCTCCGATGACCAATCCACCGTCCGATGCCAGACAGAGATCGTTCGCACCATCAGCACCAGTTCCGCCAATAGTGCGCTGCCAAAGAAGGTCTAAGTTGGAGTCAAAGTGAACTACCCAGAGGTCCGAAGGACCTCCATGCTGCCCTTCTATCATTCCATCGGAGGAAGACGTTGAACCCGCGATAAAGAAAGACTGGCCATCATTCGAACTTATGAGCGACCTCGGATTATCCACACCACTTCCACCAAATGAACGCTGACCTTGAATAGCACCTCCACTAGAGAGCTTAACAACCCAAATGTCGTTCTCGCCGAACGGTTCAGCAATGTCCCCGTCTTGGGAATCTGATAGGATCGCAGCGAGGATAGTATCCCCCTCCAAATGAAATAAGCCATAGGCCTGATCATCACCACTACCACCCAAAGCACGTTGCCAGGAGATATCCCAGCCATTCTCGAGATAGGCCACCCAAGCCTGATTTTCCTCTTCAGGATTGCCGCTAACATCACCGTCATTGGAACTGGACACCCCTCCGAACACAAGTCCACCATCGTCCAGTTGGTGCATCACGCGGACCTGATCGAATCGGGATCCACCGTAGCACCTGCTTTGTAGCAAGAGCCCACTCTCATCGACATGGCCAAGCCAAAGATCGGAAGCACCATGGTTATCGCTAGCGTCACCATCCTGAGAGAATGACCAACCAGCAACGAAAAAGGAGCCATCGGGTCTGATGACCACCTGCACACCAACATCGTCCTCCCCTCCACCATAGTTCTGTTCCCAAAGTAGATCACCTTCTGAAGATAGTCGCACCAACCAGATATCAGCACCTCCCAGGTTGCTTCCAACATCACCATCAGTAGACGCCGAGCTGCCTACCAAAAGGTAGCCACCATCTGAAGTTTGGACGATTTGACCTGCTGTTTCAGCATTACTTCCGCCAAGGCAAAGCTGCCATTGTAGCTCACCCGTGGCATCAAGCTTCAAAACCAAGATGTCGGATAGTCCATGGAAGCCGAGCACATCACCATCGTTAGAGGCCGTGTAAGCGAGCACCGCGTAGCCACCATCATCGGTTAATGCAATACTTGAGCACCTGTCCGGTGAACTGCCCCCATAATTTCGTTGCCAGTCGATATTGGGCTGTGCTTGCAAAGCGAAAGCACCCAACAATGCACCAAATAGGTGTAGCAATTCAAGTCGCATGGGCTTAGTGCTTGGCGAAACGTTGCACCTGCCGTGTGCCTTCACCGTTCAACTGCACGGTGTACAAGCCATCTGCCCAAGCCTCCACATTCAGTTGGTACTGGCGCTGGCCAGCAGGCAAACCGTCCAAGCTGGCTATGAGTTTCCCTCGGGCATCGAACAAGGTGATCGCACTCGCTTCATCTTCCCAAGTGATCATCAATTGGTTGGTGGCCGGATTGGGGAACAGATTAAGACCAGTTAATGCGATGTCTTCGACTACTCCAACCTGGAAGTTGTCCCGCACGTGCACCGAATACGACATCTTGATCTTGTCCGGCGGAACGGGTATCCAGCGGTTGACGATGGTGCCATTCGGTCCTGTGATGGTAGATGTATTCTTCATCTAGAATGATCTTGTCTATGGGGACTAGTCGGATCGGACTTATCTGAACTAAAAATACAACGAAACGGAAGAAAAGGGTGCGATTCAAGATGAACTATAGACCTTTGTGACACCGGTCCGTTGCTTCAACCGAGTTAATTGGGTTGCCGGACTGGCTCAACTTCATCATGCCCCACATCGCCATCATCTCTGCCAGCGTGCGCACCGGTCGCAAAAGCCACAACGTTGCCTTGCACCTGGAGCGCACCTTGAAGGCCACCAGCAATACGGTGGATCTCTTGGACCTGGTCACGTTCGACTTCCCCCTCTTCCACGAGCGGTTGAAGTTCCTGAAGGAGCCACCGACCAAGGCGGTGGAGTTCGCTGAACGCATCCGCAAGGCCGATGGGGTGATCATCGTGACACCGGAATACAACGGCAGTTACCCGGCCAGCTTGAAGAACGTGATCGACCTGCTAACGGAAGACTGGAAAGGCAAACCCATCTCCATCTGCACCGCTTCAGGAGGCGCTTTCGCAGGCACCCAAGTGATGGTAGAGCTCCTGTTCCCCCTGTGGAAGATCAAAGCGTGGGTGGTGCCCAGCAGCTTGCAAGTGCCCAAGGTGCAGGAGCAATTCGGCGAAGATGGTTCCGTGCTGATGGATCAGGAAGGTTGGGAGCGCCGCACGAGCGTATTCCTCAACGACCTGGGCTGGGCCATGGAGGCGCGGCGGCGGATGGAGGCTTGACCGTGTTCACCGAAAAAGCGCAGAGAAGTTGTCGAATAAGAAGCTTGGCTTGCTGATGAACTTCAATATCTCACTGCTTAGGAGTGGTTTGCATCGCATCGTGAACGGGCTCTAGCGAGCCAGACCCAGTGCCTTTGCGCGCTCAGCGCCTTTGCGGTGCCCGATTAAGCCTTGGCTAACGAAGGCTCGAAGACCCGCTTCAGCACCCCCACCACATACTCAACTTCTTCAACGGTGCTATAGCGGCTGAAGGAGAACCGGATGTTGGCTCCGGGGTGCTCGGGATACAATGTACCGAGCACGTGGCTGCCTTTGTTGCTGCCGCTGCTGCAGGCGCTGCCGCCGCTGCACGCGATGCCCTCGATGTCGAGGTTGTAGATGAGCATTTCGCTCTTGCCATCATCGGGGAAACGCACGCTAAGCACGGTGTACAGTGCGTCGCTGCTGGTATCGCCATTGAAGCCGACGCCGGGTAACTCCTCCAGCAAGCGTTCCTTCATCCGGTCCTTCAGACCTTGCACATGGTGCTGGTGCTCTTCCAGATCAGTGTAGGCAAGCTCCATCGCCTTGGCCAAGCCGACGATGCCGTAGATGTTCTCGGTGCCCGCGCGCATGTTGCGTTCCTGGGAGCCACCGATGATCATGGGCTTAAGACCTGCACCGCTACGCATGTACAGGAATCCGATGCCTTTGGGTCCGTGGAACTTGTGGGCCGCGCAGGTGATGAAATCCACGGGCAGCTTCTCGAGGTCGAAGCGGTAATGGCCCATGGTCTGCACGGTATCGCTGTGGAAGAGCGCGCCGTAGCGGCGACAAAGCGATCCGATGGCCTCCAAGTCGATGCGCGTACCGATCTCGTTATTGGCATGCATCAGCGAAACGAGCACACCTTGTCCTTTCGTAGCGCTTAGCAGTTCTTCCAGGTGTCCCAGGTCGGGTTTACCGTCGGCTTCAAGGCGCACCCAGTGCACCTGCGCTCCACCCTGCTTGCCGATGTGCTCGGCGGTGTATTCCACGGCGTGGTGTTCGATGCGGCTGGTGATGATGTGCTTCACCCCAAGATCCCGCACCGCTCCATTCAGCACCATGTTATCGGCCTCGGTGCCGCCGCTGGTGAAGATGATCTCACCCGGCGTGCAGTTCAACAGCGCTGCCACCTGCCGGCGGGCCTGTTCCACGGCCGCACGGGTCTTGCGACCAAAGGCATGGATGGCCGATGGGTTGCCGAAGTGCTCGCGCATGTAGGGCAGCATGGCCTCGAACACCTCGGGGGCCATGGGCGTGGTGGCGGCGTTGTCGAAATAGACTTTGGTCATCAGGAGTTCTGTTCGTGGTAGTCCATTGATGGGCCGCAGGACTGGCAACTGCGATCAACGTGGGACACCCACCGGTCCACAAATTTACTAGGACGCCTTGACCCCACCGGCCAACTCCTTCAGTTCACTCAGGATCCTGTGTGCCAGGTCATCGGCTTGGGCCATGCTGGGTGCTTCGGCATAGACGCGGATGATCGGTTCGGTGTTGCTGCGGCGCAGGTGTACCCAGGTATTCCCGAATTCGATCCGCAACCCATCCACCGTGCTGTGCGGCTCGCTGCGGTACTTCTCCTGCATGGCATCGACCAAGGCTTGCACATCCATGCCGGGCTTCAGTTCGATCTTGTTCTTGCTGATGAAGTAATCCGGGTAGCTCTTCCGCAGTTCCAAGCACGACTTCCCGCTTCGGGCCAGGAGCGTCAAGAAAAGCGCGATACCGGCCAGTGCATCGCGGCCGTAATGCAGTTCGCTCAGGATGACACCGCCGTTGCCTTCGCCACCGATGGGGGCATTCACCTCCTTCATCAGGGTCACCACATTCACCTCGCCCACCGCGCTGGCATGGCGTTCCCGGCCATGGCGTTCAGCGACATCGTTGAGCGCACGTGTGCTGCTGAGGTTGCTCACCGTATCACCCGGGCGATGGGCGAGCACATGATCGGCGCAGGCCACCAAGGTGTATTCCTCCCCGAAAAGCGAACCGTCCTCGCACACGAGGGCGAGTCGGTCCACATCGGGATCCACCGCGATGCCGAAGTGGGCACCGTGCTTCACCACGGTATCGCACAGATCCTTCAGGTGCTCGGGCAGCGGCTCGGGGTTGTGGGGGAACTTCCCGTTGGGGATACAATGGATCTCGATCACCTCCAGCACACCCAAGGCGGTGAGCAGCGCAGGCACGGCTGTGCCGCCCACGGAATTCACCGCATCCACCACCACGCGGAAACGCTTCTGTTTGATGGCTTCCACATCCACCAGGTCCAGGTTGAGGATGGCATCGATGTGTTTGCGTGTCCACCCGCTCACTTCACGCACCATACCCAGCTTTTCGAGCGGTGCGAAATCGAAGCGATCGGCTTCGGCGATGCGCAGCACTTCAGCGCCATCCTCCGCGGAGATGAACTCGCCCCGCTCATTGAGCAGTTTCAGCGCGTTCCATTGGCCGGGGTTGTGGCTCGCGGTGAGGATGATGCCCCCTTGTGCTTTTTCACCGACCACGGCCATTTCCACGGTGGGTGTGGCGGCAAGCCCCAGGTCGATGACCTCGAAACCCAACCCGGCGAGCGTGCCTACGACCAGGTCGCGCACCATGGGACCACTCACGCGAGCATCACGCCCGAGCACCACCTTCGGAGCGTCCAACCCCGACCGCTGTTTGATCACGGCGCCGAAAGCAGCGGTATAACGGACGGTATCGAGTGGCGTAAGGCCTTCACCGGGGGCACCACCGATGGTGCCGCGGATACCGGAGATGGAACGGATGAGCGTCATGGCGTCAAGGGCTAGTAATGAACCGGTTCTGTAGGGTGCAAAGCTACCGGTCGTGGTGGGCCGATGCCTTGTAGGAGGGCACTGACTTCCACCCGCACCTGTTCATAACCGGAACAGCGATGACGCGGCCCGAGGGTTACTTGCCTATTTTTGTACGGCAAGGCCTACCACCAGGCCCTTCCTTCCCGGGGAACCGGGTCGTACCACATGAGCGAAGGCCCCCTACCCCAACCCGAGCGCAACGATCAACTCCACGACTGTGTGGAGCGTTACGAATCGATGCGTGAGCAGAACGCCACCTACTTCTTCGATGTGGAAGAGTTCGAGATCATCATCGAACACTACCTCGAGCAAAGTGATTCGCGGCGTGCGAAGGAAGTGCTGGAACTGGCCCAGCGCCAGCACCCGGGCTCGTTGGACCTGATGTTCAGCGAGGCGCACATCCTGATGAACCTGGGCCGGTTGAACCGGGCCTTGGAGGTGCTTGACGCCATTGGCAAGGTGGAGCCCTTCAGCGAAGATGTACACCTGCACAAGGCGAGCATCTACAGCCAACTGCGCAATCACCGCCGTTCGGTGGAACACTACAAGCGTGCGTTGGAGCTGGCAGAGGAAGGTTTGGACGACATCCACCTGGACCTCGCCTTCGAGTATGAGAACCTGGAGATGTACGATCTGGCGCTGGAAAGCTTGAAGCGCGCGCTGGAGATCAACCCCGAGAACGAGGCCGTACTCTATGAGATGGCCTATTGCTTCGACATCGCCGATGCGCACCAAGCTGCGGTGGCCTTCTTCCGCGAGTTCACCAACGAGAACCCGTACTCCTTCGTGGCCTGGTACAACCTGGGCAACGCGCTGGCACGGTTGGAGCGATTGGAGGAGAGCATCGAAGCTTTGGACTACTGCCTGGCGATCGAGGATCATTTCACCTCTGCCTACTTCAGTAAGGCACGGAACCTGCTCATTTTGGGCCGCTTCCAGGAGGCGATCGACTGTTACCAGGAGACGATCAACTACGACGGAGCCCAGGCCATCACCTTCAGCTACATCGGTGAGTGTTACGAGAAGATGGAGCAGTACGAGCAGGCCATGATCCACTACGACCAAGCTTTGGCGTTGGACCCCAATTGGGTGGATGCATGGATCGGTCGTGGTGTGGTGAAGGACATGCAGGGCAAATTGCCCGAGGCGATCAAGGACCTGGAGAATGCGGTACGCCTGGCACCCGAGCATGGCGATGGCTGGTACTACCTAGCGAACTCACTTGCTCGGTCCAACAAGTACGAGGAGGCGTTCGAGGCGTATTCGAAATTGAACAGATTGGAGCCGGAGAACGTGGACGGCTGGTTGGACCACGCCGACCTGCTTCTTCAGATGAAAGGACCGGACCTGGCCGCTCGCAAGTTGAAGGAGGGCTCACAGGTCATCAAACTCACCAGCAAATACGCTTACCGCATGGTGAGCTACCTGCTTCGGATGGGCGACATGCAACAGGCTTTGGTGATGTTGGAGGATGCGTTGATGAACGACCATTCCTCGCATACCCTGTTGCTGGAGCACTACCCCGAAGCTGCGCAGTTACCACAGGTCATCCACCTGTTGGAACTCTACCGCCGATAATGAATTACACCCTCTCTCATATTCCCGCACGCAGCACCAAGCCGCGTGAGGATGGCGTGACCATGGTCATGGACAAAGGTTTGTCACTGCGACAATCCCAGGACATGGTCGATGCGAGCGGTCATCTGATCGACCTTGTCAAACTGGGCTTCGGCACTTCGTTCGTCACCCCGAACTTGAAGGAGAAGATCAAATTGTACCAGCAGGCCGATATGATGGTCTACTTGGGCGGCACCTTGTTCGAAGCATTCGTGGCACGAGGCCAGTTCAAGGAGTATCGCAAGCTGGTGGAAACATTGGAACTGGACACGGTGGAGGTGAGCGATGGCTCGATCAACATGTCCACGAAGGAGAAGTGCAAGTACATCACCGAATTGGCGAAAAGCTTCCGAGTCCTGAGCGAAGTGGGCTCGAAGGAATCGGGCATCCTGATCAGTCCGGCGAAATGGGTGAGCATGATGCGCACCGAACTGGATGCGGGCAGTTGGAAGGTGATCGCCGAAGCGCGCGAGAGCGGCACGGTGGGCATCTACAGACCCAGCGGTCATGCGCACACCACGCTGGTGAACAGGATCCTGAGCAAGATCCCGGGCAAGGACATCCTCTGGGAAGCACCCCAAAAGCCGCAACAGGTGTGGTTCATCAAGCAACTTGGAGCGAACGTGAACCTGGGCAACATCGGTCCCGACGAGGTGATCCCCTTGGAGACCTTGCGTTTGGGCCTCCGCGGAGACACGTTCTTCCAATACCTGCCCGAACAAGTTGCTGAGAAGTTGCGGCAGGTGAAACCGGTGGAGCAGTAAGCTCAACGCCGAACCACGGGAACGTACGATCTTCGCGCCCGCCGCTAACCGTTGATATGAAAGAGATCCAACCGAGCGAGCTGCAGGCCTGGCGTGACCAGGGCACACCGCATCAGCTCATCGATGTACGTGAACCGTATGAAGCACAGCTCTGTAGCATCGGCGGAGCGAACATCCCCATGGGCGAGATCGTGGAACGACTCGGGGAACTGCGCAGGGACATCCCTGTCGTTCTGCATTGCCGCAGTGGTGCACGATCCGTTGCGGTGATCCATGCGCTCTCGACACGCTATGGCTTTGAGAATCTCGTGAACCTAAGCGGCGGTATCGTGGGATTCGGGATGGAGGTTGACAACGACTTGAATTGCGACTGAACCATGGAACTTCTTCAGGAATTCTGGCATTTCATCACCCACCTGAACCAGAGCCTGCCTGCCTTCATTTCGGAGCATGGCAATTTGGTCTACGCCTTGCTTTTCGCGATCATCTTCGTGGAGACGGGTTTCGTGGTGATGCCCTTCCTACCAGGGGACTCGCTACTCTTCGTCGCTGGCTCGCTTGCTGCAGGGGCCAATGCCTCCCTGGACCTGGGCACCTTGTTCATCCTGTTGTTCATCGCCGCGGTATTGGGCGATAACATCAACTACTGGGTCGGGCGTTTCTTCGGCCCACGTGTGGTGAAGTGGCGCACCTTCGGCCGCGACCTCGTGCAGCAGAAGCACCTGGACAAGACGCATGCCTATTTCGAGAAGTACGGTGTGAAGACCATCATCATCGCGCGCTTCGTACCCATCGTGCGCACCATCACCCCGTTCGTGGCAGGTATCGGCGCCATGGATTATCGGAAGAAATTCCTGCCGTTCGATGTGGCCGGTGGTGCGCTGTGGATCTCGACCATGCTCTTGGCCGGATACGCGTTCGGCACCCACCCATGGATCCAAAAGCACTTCGAGGCGGTCGTGATCGGGATCGTGGGTATCAGCGTATTGCCGATGATCATCGAATTCATCCGTCACCGTAAGGGTGGCAATACTTCGGCCGCCTGAACGTTGGAGCAGCCGTGGCACGCTACGGACTCATCGGCAGGCACCTTTCGCATTCCTTCAGCCAGCGGTACTTCACGGAGAAGTTCACGCGTGAAGGGTTGTCGGACCATCGCTACGACCTGTTCGAGCTGGAGCGCATCGACCAGTTATCCGATCTGATCGCGGAAACCCCAGGTTTGGTCGGGTTGAACGTGACGATCCCCTACAAACAAGCGGTCATCCCCCACTTAGATGCCGTTGATCCGATCGCAGCCGCCGTGGGCGCGGTGAATACGATCCGCCTACACGAAGGAAGGCTCACGGGCCACAACACCGATGTGGAGGGCTTCCGCAGCACCTTGCTGCCCATGATCGGCAGCTCACGCCCGAGAGCCTTGGTGCTGGGCAGCGGTGGGGCCAGCCGGGCGGTCGTTTTCGTGCTCCGCGAATTGGGGATCAAGTTCAGGGTGGTAAGCCGTAGTCGCGAGACTGGTGATATCACCTGGGACCAACTCGACCCCGCCTTGGTGGGCGTTTGTCCATTGATCATCAACACCACACCGCTAGGCATGTACCCCAACGTGGATGACATGCCCGCTGTACCTATGGCCGCCGTGGGACCAAAACACTGGTTGATCGACCTGATCTACAACCCCGACAGGACCAGGTTCCTGTATGCCGGTGAAGCCAATGGAGCGCGGACCGCGAATGGGCTGGTCATGCTCCATGCGCAGGCGGAAGCGGCTTGGAGCGTATGGAACAGCTGACCTGGTCTAGCGGTTCATCGCCCGCACCACCATCACGATCAAGCAGAACAAGAACACGAATACCGTGATCCGGTTGATCCCATGCATGAACCGGATGCTCAGGTTAGGGTCCGGCTTTTGGAACAGCGTGACCGGATTGAGGTAGTAAAGGAGGCGTTTCCAGAACATCGGAGGGAGAACACGAAGGTGCGGCAGGAAGTTCGCCGGTCAGGGCAGAACAGTGGTGTCCGGCACGATGGTGAAGAGTTCCCACTCCTTCTGCTCAGGGCGGTCGCCGATCAAACGCCCGCGACGTGCCCCTTCAAGTCCGAAGTCCGCACTGACGTAGGATCCGTTGTGGGTCTTGATGGCCACTTTCCCTCCATCCTTGGGTTCGATGGTGAAGGACTCCCAATCGCCTGGCTTATCGCGGTCGGCCACGAGTAAGCCTGCCCGATAGTCATCGGCGCAGATGTATTTGCCGTTCGCCGCTTGAAGCACGATACGCCCATCGTCCTTGGTGAACATGGTGAAGCGCTCCCAATCGCCCGCTTGTGGACGGCTCGCCACGAGGGTGGCTTTATCCTCGCCTTCCAGTCCGAGTTCGCAGGCCACGAAGGTGCCTTCGGCGCTTTGCAGCATCACGGTGACGCCTTCGGAAAGTGAATTGGCCTGGGCTGTCGTTTCGGGGGTATCCTTCATGTTCGGCTCGGCGCAGGAAACAGCGAGGGCGGCGAACAGGGCGATGGGGACGAGGCGGATGGACATGGTGTTCGAAATGGAGCGCAAAGGTGCGAAAGCCGGGCGATCCTTGGCGGTACCTTTGCA
>Ga0075154_10000930_pt1 | contig 22480 bp, 21 predicted proteins | sample JI71714BDNA_FD_70965 | JGI IMG/M metagenome (GOLD analysis project Ga0075154, IMG submission 70965) | Wastewater effluent complex algal communities from Wisconsin, to seasonally profile nutrient transformation and Carbon sequestration -... | ecosystem: Engineered > WWTP > Effluent > Algae...
CGAGATCATCAAGGACATTTCGCTGTCCTTCTTCCCCGGCGCCAAGATCGGCCTGCTCGGCCTGAACGGGTCCGGCAAGTCCACCGTCCTGCGGATCATGGCCGGCGTGGACAAGGACTTTTCCGGCGAAGCGCGGCCGCAGCCCGGGATCCAGATCGGCTACCTGCCGCAGGAGCCGCAGCTGAATCCGGAGCAGACGGTGCGTGACGCCGTCGAGGAAGGCGTGGCCGTGCTGAAGGCGCAGCTGACCCGCTTCGACGAGGTCAGCATGATGTTCGCCGAAGTCACCGACGACGACGAAATGAACAAGTTGCTGGAGGAACAGGGCGAGCTGCAGACGCAGATCGACGCCGCCGACGGCTGGAATCTGGACCGGACGCTGGAAGTCGCCGCCGATGCGCTGCGGCTGCCGCCCTGGGACCAGAAGATCAGCCAGCTGTCGGGCGGTGAGAAGCGCCGCGTCGCGCTGTGCCGCCTGCTGCTGCAGAAGCCGGACATGCTGCTGCTGGACGAGCCGACCAACCACCTCGACGCCGAGTCGGTGGCCTGGCTCGAACTGTTTCTGGAAAAGTTCCCCGGCACCGTGGTGGCGATCACCCATGACCGCTACTTCCTCGACAACGCCTGCGAGTGGATCCTCGAACTGGATCGCGGTCGCGGCATTCCGTGGAAGGGCAACTACTCCGACTGGCTGGAGCAGAAGGGCAAGCGGCTGGATCAGGAACAGAAGACCGAAGACGCCCATCGCAAGGCGATGGAGAAGGAACTGGAGTGGGTGCGCGCCAACCCGAAGGGCCGTCAGGCCAAGAGCAAGGCCCGCATGCAGCGCTTCGAGGAGCTGAATTCGCAGGAATTCCAGAAGCGCAACGAAACCCAGGAAATCTACATTCCGCCCGGTCAGCGGCTGGGTGAACTGGTCATCGAGTTCGACGGCGTCAGCAAGGCCTTCGGCGATCGGCTGCTGATCGACAACCTGAGCTTCAAGCTGCCGCCGGGCGCGATCGCCGGCGTGATCGGGCCGAACGGCGCCGGCAAGTCGACCTTCTTCAAGATGATCATGGGTCTGGAAAAGCCGGACCGCGGCACGATTCGGGTCGGTCAGACCGTGCAGCTGGCCTACGTCGACCAGTCGCGCGACGATCTGGAGAACGATCAGACCGTCTGGCAGCTGATCTCCGGCGGCGCCGAAATCATCACGGTCGGCAAGTTCGAGACCAGTTCGCGCTCGTACCTGTCGCGCTTCAACTTCCGCGGCGCCGACCAGCAGAAGCTGGTGGGCTCGCTGTCCGGCGGGGAGCGCAACCGCCTGCATCTGGCGAAGCTGCTGATGAGCGGCGGCAACGTGCTGCTGCTCGACGAACCGACCAACGACCTCGACGTCGAAACCCTGCGCGCGCTGGAAGAGGCCGTGCTGGCCTTCCCCGGCTCGGCGATCGTCATCAGCCACGATCGCTGGTTCCTGGACCGCGTCGCCACCCACATCATCGCCTTCGAGGGTGACAGCCAGGTGGTCTGCGTCGAGGGCAACTATCAGGAATACGAAGCCGACCGGAAGCGTCGTCTCGGCGCCACGGCCGAACAGCCGCACCGGATCCGCTACAAGCCGCTCGCGGCCTGAGGTCTGCGGAGTCTCCGCCTGTCGCGGGCCGTCGTGCCCGCGGCAGGTCGTCGCAGTGCCCGCGCGTCGCCCGGTGTAGCGCCACCCCGCGCGGGATACTCCGCGCCTCTCGGATTCAAGGAATCACGTCATGTGTGGAATCGTGGGTGCCGTCGCTGCGCGCGACGTGGTCCCGCTGCTGATCGCCGGTCTGCAGGCGCTCGAATACCGCGGCTATGACTCGGCCGGGCTGGCGGCACAGGTCGATGGCCACCTGCTGCGGCATCGGGCGGTCGGCAAGGTCCGCGACCTCGCCGCCCTGCAGGCCCGCGCACCGATCGTCGCCACCCAGGGCATCGCCCACACCCGCTGGGCGACGCATGGCGTGCCGAGCGAAGCCAACGCCCACCCGCACGCCTCCGCCGAAACGACCTGCGTGGTGCACAACGGCATCATCGAGAACCACGCCGAGCTGCGCGCCGAGCTCAAGGCTGCCGGTTACGTCTTCACCTCCGAGACCGACACCGAAGTCATCGCCCACCTGATCGAGCAGCTGCAGGCCGACGGGCTGGACCTGCTGGCGGCCGTGCAGCAGGCCGTCGCCCGCTTCGAGGGCGCCTACTCGATCGCGGTGTTCTCAGTGCGCGAACCCGGCCGGATCATCGGCGCACGACGCGGCTCGCCGCTCGTCGTGGGCCTCGGCGAGGGCGAGAACTACATCGCCTCCGACATCCACGCCCTGATCGGCGAGACCCGCCGCTTCATCTATTTGTCCGAGGGCGACGTGGTCGACATTGGCGCCCACGGCGTCACGGTCTACGACGAAGCGGGCAAAACCGTCGATCGCCCGATCAAGATCGCCAGTCTCAGCGCCGATGCGGTCAGCCGTGGCGAGTACCGGCACTACATGCTGAAGGAGATCCACGAGCAGCCGCAGGCCATCGCCGACACGCTGGAAGGCCGAATCGCCGGTGGCCGCGTGCTGACCGAAATGCTCGGCGTCGGCGCCCGCGAGCTGCTGGCCGAGACCCGCGCCGTGCAGATCGTCGCCTGCGGCACGTCGCACCACGCCGCGCAGGTCGCCCGCTACTGGATCGAGAAGCTGGCGCGGATTCCCTGCCACACCGAGATCGCCAGCGAATACCGCTACCGCGACCCGGTGGTGCTGGACGGCACGCTGTTCCTGACCATCTCGCAGTCCGGCGAGACCATGGACACGCTGGCTGCGCTGCGCATGAGCCGGCAGCTGCCGTATCTGGCGCGGATGGCGATCTGCAACGTGCCGGAGAGCTCGCTGGTGCGCGAGAGCGAACTGGTGTTGATGACCCGCGCTGGCCCCGAAATCGGCGTGGCCTCGACCAAAGCCTTCACCACCCAGCTGACCGCGCTGGCGCTGTTCACGCTGGAACTGGCGCGGATCAAGGGCCTGGACCCGGCCCGCTACGCCCAGCTGGTCGCCGAGATCGAGCACCTGCCGCGGCAGGTCACCGAAACACTGGCGCTCGACGCCCAGACTCGCGAGTGGGCCGAAGCCTTCACCGAGAAGCAGCACGCCCTGTTCCTCGGCCGCGGCGCGATGTACCCGATTGCTCTCGAAGGCGCCTTGAAGCTCAAGGAAATCAGCTACATCCACGCCGAGGCCTATCCGGCGGGCGAGCTCAAGCACGGCCCGCTGGCGCTGGTCGACCGCGAGATGCCGGTGATCGCCGTGGCGCCCAACGACGAACTGCGCGAGAAGCTCAAGAGCAACATCGAGGAAGTCCGCGCCCGCGGCGGCGCCCTCTACGTGCTGGCCGACCCGGCCACCTCCCCCGGCATCGCCCGCGGCGACGAACGCCTGCTGGAACTGCCTCCGGTCGGCATGCTCTCCGCCCCGATCATCTACACCATCCCGCTGCAGCTGCTCGCCTACCACGTGGCCGTGCTGCGCGGCACCGACGTCGATCAGCCGCGGAATCTGGCGAAGAGCGTGACGGTCGAATAAGGCGCGTCGCTCCGGCGGGTGGAGGGCTCAAGCCGCCGGGTCTGGCGATCGCGACCAGTCCTCGGCGGCGAGCGGCGCACCGTCCGCGGCAGGCTCCGTCGATCAGCGCGCGCCCGGCAGCGGAAACTCGTAGTCCGTGTCGTAGGTGCGGATGTGCACGGCACGGTCGTTGGCGAGGATGTAGTCGGGGCCGGATTTGAGCGGGGTGCGTTGCAGCACGGTGCCGCTGTGGCGGTCCAGCACGTAGAGGAAGTCGGGTTCGGCGGTGAAGCCGTAGCCGCTGATCAGGTGGTCGCCCAGGATCAGGAAGTTGCCGGCGTTGCTGACCTGTGCGGGGCTGTGCCAGCGCGCGCTGAAGCCGGCATGGATGTCGAGCGCGCTGATGTAGGCGGTGTGGCCGTAGGAGCTGCGGGCGTAGGTGTTGTGGCCGTACGAAACGTACAGCACGCCGTCCAGTTGCTGGGCCCACACGATCTGCTGGTTGACGAAGTCGCGGTCGGCGTCGATGCGCTGCGGGGCCTGCACCCAGGCGGCGAAGTTCAGCGCATAGAGCACGGTCCCGCTGTCCGGCTGCTGGGCGAGCAACCGGGTGGCCGAGGAAAAGTCCGGGCCGTACAGCGACAGGATCGCCTCGCCGCTATCGATCACCTTGAGCAGCTTCACGCCGTCGACTTGCTCGGGCACGAAGTCGGGGATCCGGAAGCCGCCGTTCCAGGACGGCACCGGCATCGGGCTCGTCGGTCCGGCGATGGTGCGCAGCGTGAGTTGGTGGGTACCGAACCAGTCCTCGGCATGGCTGGATGGGCTCGGCTGCGCGGAGCGCGGGCGGCCCAGCGGACCTGTGGCCGGCGCGCTGCGGACCGGGTCGTTGAAGTCGGGTGCCGGCAGCTCCAGAAAGCTGACGCCGGCCAGCGGGTCTGCGGCGAATGCGGCCTCCGATTCGCCGCCGAGGCTGAAATCCACCACCGCCTGCTGGCCGGCGGCCACGGCCTTGGTTTTCCGGTTGCTCTGATCCGGCCACTCCGGTGCCACGCACTCCACTGCCTGCTCCCCGGCCGGCACGTCCACTCGACGGGGCGTATCGGGCTGCAGGTCGCCGAGGTCGGCGCCGTTGACGCGCAACTGGCAGGTTGCGTCCGTGTAGACCATCAGGACGCCGCCCGTCGGCGTATCAGTGGAGGGTGATGTCAGCTGCGGCTCGGTGCCCGCCGGCGCGGTGCGATCCGGCCGCGCCACCCACCAGGCGGTACCACCCGCACCGGCCAGCAGCGCGGCCACCGCGGCACCGATCGGCCACAGGCTGCGACCGGGTCGCGGCGGCGGGACGGCCGGGGGCACGGCAGGTCGGTCGAGCCTTTGCGGCGGGACGGTCGGCGGCTGCGGAATCCGCCGGGCCGGATCCGGCGGCGTGATCGGCGATGGCGGCGCAGCGACCGCCGAGGTCACGTTCAGCGCGCCGGCCAGGGCCTCGACGAAGGCGCCGGCGCTCGGGTGCCGCTGCGCCGGGTCCTTGTCCAGCACCTGACGCAAGACCGACAGGACGCGGGGCGGCAACGCCTGCAGCGGCGCCTCCGGCAGCGGCTCCAGCACCTGCTTGAACAGCACCGCCTGCGGCGTGTCGGCATCGAAGGGCAGACAGCCGGTCTGCCACTGGAAGGCCATCACGCCCAGCGCGTAAATGTCCGCCGCCGGGCCCGGCACCTCGCCGCGTGCGTACTCGGGCGCCATGTACTGCGGTGTCCCCAGAATTCCGCCGGTGCCGGTGCGGATCGCGCCGCCGGCCAGCAGCTTGGCGATGCCGAAATCCGCCAGATAGACATGGCCCTCCGGGCTCAGCAGCACGTTCTGCGGCTTCAGGTCGCGGTGCACCACCTGCTTCTGGTGCGCAAAGTCCAGAGCCGCCGCAATCTGCCGAAAACACTGCAGACCTTCGGGAATCGCCAAAGGCCGGTTCAGCCGCTCGGCCAGATCCCCGCCTTCGACGAAGCGCAGCGCCATCCACGGCGCCCCACGCTCGATGCCATGCCGATACAGCGGCACGATGTGCGGGTGCTCCAGTGACGCGACCGTCCTCGCTTCCTGCTCGAAGCGCGCCTCGGCGTTTCGGTCCCCCACTACCTCCTCGGGCAGCAGCTTCAGCGCCACCCGCCGATCGATGCCGGGCTCCTCGACCAGATACACGTAGGCCATGCCACCGCGGCCCAATTGCTTCAACACGCGGTAACCCGCAAAAGTCTGGCCAGCCTGCAGGCGCATCGATCGGTGCTCCGGGTATCCACCTCTGTCGTACGAAGCTTAGTGACTCCTTTGCACCGTGAAGCGGATCGACTGCCGCTTCACGCCGCCCGCAGTCGGAAGCGGTTGCGCCACTCTGCCGGGGTCAGGGTGGTCTGGCGCTTGAACAGCTTGCGGAAGCTGGCGGCGTCGCTGTAGCCGCAGCGTTCGACGACTTCGTCCAGCGACAGCAGCGTGCTTTCCAGCAGGGCACAGGCGCGTTCGATGCGGCGTTGCTGCAGCCAGGCCTGGGCGCTGGCGCCGTAGTGCTGGCGGAAATGCCGGAGCAGGCTGCGTTCGCTGACGCCGCAGCGGGCAGCGAGCGCGGCGACGGTGAGTTCCGGCTCCGCGAGTTCGCGGGCGGCGCGTTCGATGCGCTCGCTGAGGCTGTGGCGCGGGCGGTCCAGCAGCGCCTGGCTGACGTAGGGCGCCTGGCTTTGCCGACCGGCGTCGACCAGCAGGACCCGCGCGGTCGCCTGGGCGAGGTCCGGGTCGACGGCGCGGGCGATTTCGTTGAGCAGCAGGCCGTAGTAGGCGCTGCCGGCGCCGCTGGTCAGGACCTCGCCGTCGTCGACCACGATGGCATCGGGCTGCAGCCGCACCGCCGGGAAGCGTCGCTGGAACTCGGCGGCCAGCCACCAGCTGGTGGTCGCCGCGTGGCCGTCGAGCACGCCGCTCAGCGCCAACAGCAACGTGCCGCTGCAGGCCGCGGCGACCCGCACGCCCTGCGCCCGATAGCGGCGGATCAGCGCCAGCTCGGCGACGTACGCCGCGGGCTGCAGGCTCTGGCCATGGCCGAGGAGCATGCCCGGCACCATCAGCAGGTCGATGGGCGCGTCGTTCCAGGCCGGCACCTCGACGCGCACGCCGCTCGGCGTGGCCAGCGTGCGGGCGCCTCGCGCGCTCAGCAGGTGGCCAACCAGCTCGGGGGCCGGTCCGTGCGGCTCGCGGCGACGCGCCACCGCTCGGGCGATCTCCAGCACGTCGAGCGCACCGACCGCCAGCGACAGGACCATGCCGTCCAGCGCCAGCACGCCGAGGCGCAAGCGACCGGCCGGCGGCGGCGCGCTCAGCTCACGGGCGGACATGGATCGCGCCGCTGTAGACCCTGAGCCAGTCGAGCACCGCGCTGGGCACGCCCACCTCACCGGCGACCGTCGTGCCGCAGGGCTTGAGGTCCACACTGCTGCCCGCGACCGTCGACGGCGGCACCAGCCAGGTCCGCCCGGCCCGATCCGAGCGCAGGTACCAGACCCCGGCCGGCAGCTCGGCCGAGCCGGCGCAAGCGCTGCGGTCGTAGGCCACGGTCTGGTCGGCACCATCCAGCGGCTGCAGATGCCACGCGCCAGCCGCGCGGTCCAGCTCGGCGGTGTACTGGTGCTCGACGTAGACGGCGGCGCCGGTGTCCTCGATCTCGTCGACGGATGCGGCAACGACGACGCTGCTCACGAGCATCCCGACCAGCACTGCAGTGATCCTGTTCATGACCTGACTCCTCCAGAGGAGATCCGCGCTGGCAGTCCGGCGCGAGGCGGACGGGCTCCGGTGGAGCCGTGCTGCGTACTCTGCGCCGCCGCCGACCGCCCCGACAGTGGCGGATTCGCACCAGACATGGCGAGATCGGACAGGGCCACGACCCGCTGTGGCGCGGCAATCCACAGCGGCCTTGTCGCGCCCTTGATGTCCGTGAGCTTTCAATCGCCAGCCACACCATCCTCCATGAGGTCCGAGATGTTCAAGAAGCTGCTGGCCGCGGTCGGCATTGGCGGAACCAAAGTCAACACGATCGTCAAGCCCACGCCGCTGTTCCCGGGCAGCCCGCTCGAGGGTGAGGTGCATGTTCAGGGCGGCGAAGTCGCCCAGGAGCTGGAAGGCCTGACCGTGCGGCTGATGACCGAGGTCGAGGTCGAAGTCGGCGATCAGGAGCACCGGCAGGGTCATGTGCTCGCCGAGTGGCGGCTGCCGGCCGCGGGGCGCATCGACCCCGGGCACCTGATCCGGGTGCCGTTCCGCGTCGAGCTGCCGTGGGAAACACCGGTGACGGTGATTCCGGGGCTGACGCGCTCGGCCAAGGTCTGGCTGAAGACCGGCCTCGCCATCGACGATGCCGTAGACGCCGGGGATCGCGACGAACTGCGCATCCAGCCCACCCCAGCAATGGTCGCGGTGATTCGCGCGATGGAAGCGGCCGGCTTCCGGCCGATGCGCGGGGACGTGGAGAAGGGCACGCTGCGCGGCAGCGGCTTCTCGTCCACGGTGGGTTGCTACCAGGAGCTGGAATTCCGACCGAGCGGCGCCGGGATGGGCTGGCGCTTCAAGGAGATCGAGCTGAGCTTCATCGCCCGGCCGAATCAGCTGCACCTGTTGCTGGAAGTCGACCGCACCTTCGGCGGCGACAGCCTGCGCAGTTTCAGCTTCCCGGCCAACGTCGATGCCCAGACGGTGTCGCGGCAGTTGAACAGCGTGCTGCGCTGAAACGCCGACGGGGCGATCGCTCGGCGCCGCCCCGTCGTTGACCGTTGCTTACCGGACTCGGTAGGTCGGGTCGCCGTCATCAAGCCGACACCGTGACCTGCCGCAAGCGGGTTGAGCGCTGGGCATCAGCAAAGACGCAAGTCAAGGAACCTATCCGGCCAATCATGTCGGGATGATTGTCGGAGACTCGCTCATTTGCGCCCGGCTGCGCTCGACGTGTTCCCGCAGTTCCGGAAAGAACGCCCTGAAGCTCTCGCGCAGCAAGTCCGCATGCTCGGCGACATCAGCGAGGCCGGAAATCATGTCGGCTGCACCCCGCGACAGCCTGGTCGACAAGCGCACCATCGCGGTCTCGAATCCGGCATGGGTGCGATAGGAACCCAGCCAATGTTCCGAAATCATCATCGGCGCGCGCAGCTTCAGACGTTCCGGCAGTTCGACGCCGGTATTCTGCAGGCCACGATAGAAGCGCTTGATGAAGAAATCCAGATCCTCTGCCGAGTAAGTTCGCCAGGTGGCCGCGAGGCAGTGATCGTAATAGACATCGAGAATGATCCCGGCGTATCGCCGAGCAGCCGGTCGAAAAACTGATTTCGCTGCCGATACCACCGGATGGGCATCGGTATAGCTGTCGATCATTCGATGCAGGCGAATCTCGCGCTCGATCAGCGGGGCGAATACCGGCCCCGATCCAGGCTTGACGAAATCGCCCAACAGACCACCGAGTTGTGCCTCGGGATCTGTTCCCGCGAGAAACAGATGGGCGAGATAGTTCATGTCATCCTGCCAAACGCAAAAAAGGCGGGCCGATCGCTCGGCACCGCCTGTCGATGATCATTGCGAGAAGGCGCTGGTCGGGTTGGCATCGCCCCGTCACCAGGACTTGCCGCAAGCCTCAGCTCAGCTGCGCTGCATCAGCCAGTTGTGCACCGCTGGCGGGACTTCGCGCTGGGCGCGGCCGCTGACGTAGATGCCGATGTGGCCGCCCTTGAAGGCCAGCTCGGTGTAGTCGCGGGTGCCGACGGCGCCCTTCAGCGGCTTGCTGGCCGAGGGCGGGACCAGGTGGTCCTGCTCGGCGTAGATGTTCAGCACCGGCATCTTGATCGCCTTCAGGTCGACGCGCTCGCCGTCCAGCTCGACTTCGCCCTTCAGCAGCTTGTTGCCCTGATAGAAGTCCTTGATGAACTGGCGGAAGCACTCGCCCGCCTGATCCGGCGAGTCGAAGATCCACTGCTCCATGCGCAGGAAGTTCTCCAGCTCGGTCTTGTTGTCGAGGATGTCGACCATACCGACGTACTTCTGGAAGTTCAGGCGATACGGCTTGAGCGTCAGGTAGCACCAGTTCATCAGGTCGGCCGGCACGTTGCCCAGCGTGTCGACGAACAGGTCGACGTCCATCGCGCGGGTCCAGTGGGCCAGCATGTTGTCGTCGGTATGGAAGTCCACCGGCGTGACCATGGTGATCAGGTTCTTGACCTTCGCCGGATGCAGCGCGCTGTAGCAGAGGCTGAAGGCGCCGCCCTGGCAGATGCCGAGAATGTTGATCGGCTCGCCACCGTGGCGGGCGGAGACCGCGTCGACGCAGCGGTCGATGTAGCCGTTGATGTAGTCCGACAGCGTGGTGTAGCGGTCCGAGCGGTCCGGGTAACCCCAGTCGATCAGGTAGATCTCCTGGCCCAGGTCCAGCAGGTTCTTGACCAGCGAGCGGTCGGCCTGCAGGTCGGTCATGTACGGGCGGTTGACCAGTGCGTAGACGATCAAGAGCGGCGTCTTGCACTTCGGCGCGCCCTTGCGCTTGAAGCGATACAGGACCAGCTTGTCCTCGCGGTAGACCTCTTCCTTATCGGTGGCGCCGTAATGCACCGGGTCCAGCTTGAACAGCGTCTCGGCGCCGGCGGACAGCTTGCGGCCGAAGCTCAGGGCTTCCTCGACGGCCTTGCTGGGATCGAAGTTCAGGGCTTCCATGGATCAGGCTCCTTTGCGACGACGGGGGGCGGGGCGCTTGGCTTCGACCGGCGCATCGACGGAGTCGACGGCCGGCGCCTCGGCGACGGGGGCCGGCGCGGCAACCGCGTCGGCGGCGATTGCCGGCGCTGCAGCCGGTGCGGCAAGCGCGGCCTTCACGGCCGCCAGTTCGCGCTTGAGTCCGGCGATCTCTGCCTTCAACGCCGCGACCTCGGCTGCGGACACGCCATCGCCCCGCTTGCGCAGCGCGCGCTTCAGTTCGGCGACCTTCTGGTGCGAGGCGTCGAGTTCGGTGCGGGTCGGCATGCCGAGCTGGCCGGTCATCAGCTCGATTTCCCGATTGACATGCGACTTCAGGCGCATCTGCGCGTCGACCAGCTGGCCGTAGGCGGCGCGGAACTCGGCGCTCATGGCGACATCGGCGTAGGACTCTTCCATCGCGTCGATCAGCAGGTCATAGACCTGACGCGGCGTCGCGAGCGGCTTGCCGCCCGGCTCGGCGGCATCGGCGAGTTTGGACTGCATCACGCCGACCGCGCCTTCCAGCGACTTGACGATCAGCTGCTGGTAACCGCGCTGCGCGGATTCGAAATCCAGCACGGCACGAGCGAAACTCTGCAGCCGCACCTGCTGCTCGCGGGCATAGCCGAACGCCGGCGCCGACAGCAGCTTCTTCAGGGCTTCCTCGCCGAAGTCCTTCGGCAGGTCCGGCATCAGCGAGCCGAGCATCGGCTGCACCTTCGACCACCACTGATGCATCGGCTCCTGATTGACGAAGCGACCGGCGAAGTCGCCGACCATCCGACGCAGCTCCTCGGTGCCGGGGACCTTGCCCTTTTGCTCGAACAGGTTCTGCAGGACGCCGAAGTAGGACTTGGCCTGATCCAGCAGCTGCTCGAACATCGCGCTGTGCTGGGTGGCGTTGCCGCCGTAGAGCTTGCTCCACTGCTCCAGCGCCTCGCCCCAGGGCGGCGTGGCGTTCTGCTTCAGGCCGAGCGACGCCCCCATGTCCGCCATGCCGCGGAAGAACTGCTCCGACAGCTTCTGGTAATCGCCAAACGCCTCCCAGCCTTGTTTCATCGTCCTGTTCCCTGCTCGCGAGGGGCGGCAGTGTAGCAGCGCGTCCTCACGATGCTGCAACGCAGCATGAGTGCAGAGCGACCTGCTGCGACCGTCTGACGCAGCGCGGTGCTTCACTTGCCCTCTACACTGGTGGGCATGATCTGGCGGAAATTCCGATGGCCGATGCCCTGCACCCATTGACCGACCCCGAGGCTCGTCTCGGCACGGTGCTGCGCATCAACGGCTCGGTGCTGGACCTGCGCTTTCCGGAGGGTCGGTTGCCGCCGATCCTCAATGCGCTGACGCTGGACTGGGACGGACCGCATCCGCTGGTGCTGGAAGTCCAGCAGCACCTCGATCCCTGCACGGTCCGCGCGGTGGCGCTGGCGGAAACCAGCGGGCTGCGCTGCGGCGTGGTGGCGCGCGACACGGGCACGCCGCTGTCGGTGCCGGTCGGTCCGGCCACGCTGGGCCGAATGATCAACGTGCTGGGCCTGCCGATCGACGGCGGCGCCCCGTTTCCGGCCGATACGCCGCGTGCCCCGATCCATCGACGCGCGCCGTCGATGGCCGATCAGCGCGGCAAGCGGCAGATCTTCACCACCGGCATCAAGGTGCTGGACCTGCTGGCGCCGCTGGCGCGCGGCGGCAAGGCCGCCATGTTCGGCGGCGCCGGGGTCGGCAAGACGGTGCTGATCATGGAGCTGATCCGCGCGACCGTCGGCCAGCATCAGGGCCTGTCGGTATTCGCCGGCATCGGCGAGCGCTCGCGCGAGGGCCACGAGCTGTGGCTGGAGCTGGCCCGCGCCGGCGTGCTGCCGAAGACCGCGCTGGTCTTCGGCCAGATGGCCGAGCCACCGGGCGCCCGCTGGCGGGTCGGGTTGACCGCGCTGACCGTCGCCGAGCACTTCCGCGACGCCGAGCGGCAGGACGTGCTGCTGCTGATCGACAACGTGTTCCGCTTCGTGCAGGCCGGCGGCGAGGTCTCCGGCCTGCTCGGCCGCCTGCCCTCGCGGGTCGGCTACCAACCGACGCTGGCCAGCGAGATCGCCGAGCTGCAGCAGCGCATCGCCTCGGTGGACGGCGTGGCCGTGACCTCGATCCAGGCGGTGTACGTGCCGGCCGACGACTTCACCGATCCGGCGGTGGCGCACACCTTCAGCCATCTGGACAGCTCGATCGTGCTGTCACGCGAGCAGGCCTCGCAGGGCCTGTACCCGGCGATCGACCCGCTGGCCTCGACCTCGGTGATGCTGGACCCGCGGATCGTCGGCGAACGGCATTACCGGCTGGCGAATCAGGTGCGTCAGGCGATCGAGCGCTACCGCGAATTGGCCGAGGTGATCGCCCTCCTCGGCGCCGACGAACTCGGCCCCGAGGATCGGCAAGCCGTGGCGCGGGCGCGGCGGCTGATCCGGTTTCTCACCCAGCCGTTCGGCGCGACCACGCAGTTCACCGGCATGTCCGGCGCCCTGGTGCCGCTCGCCGCCACGCTGGACGGCTGCGAGGCGATCCTGACCGGCGTGACCGACGACTGGGCCGAGTCCTCGCTGTACATGATCGGCACGCTGGACGAGGCCCGCGCCCGCGAGGCCGCCGCCAGCGAGACCGCGACATGAGCGGCTTCGAGCTGCGCGTGCTGACTCCGCTGTCAGTCCTCTGGCAGGGCGAGGTGCTGGCGCTGACCGCACAGGACGACAGCGGCAGCTTCGGCATCCGGCCCGGCCACGAGCCCTTTCTGACCGTGCTGGCGCCCGGGCTGGTCCACGTCATCGTGGCCGGCGGTCAGGAGCGCTGTTTCGCGGTGGCCGGCGGTGTGCTGACGGTCGCGACCGGCGGTGGCGTCACCATCGCCACGCCCGAAGCCCTGAGCGACACCGACCCGGCCGCGCTGTCCGCCGCGCTGGCGGCCTCGCGGGCGGCGCGGATCCATCGCGAGGGCGAACAGCGGCAGGCCATGGCCGGCGCCGAAGTCGCCACGATGCGTCGGCTGGAGCGGCTGATCCAGCGGCGCGGCGGCAACCCGACCGCGCCGCCGCGGCTGAACCCGACCGGAGGTGCGGCATGACCCCACCGAAACCGCCACTGGACGATCTGGAGCGGCAGCTTGCCCACCAGGCCGCGCAGCGCGCTCGCGCGAAGCGACAAGGCCCGCCGACGCTGGCCCGGCAGCTGGCGATGGTCGGCGCGCTGGGCTGGACGCTGGTCGTACCGGTGCTGGGCGGGGCGGCGCTGGGCCGCTGGCTGGATGGATTCGCCGGCGGCGGCATCACCTTCAGCGCCGGGCTGATCGTGGCCGGCGCCGCCCTCGGTTTCTGGATGCTCTGGAGACGGATGCACGAATGAGCCCCGACAACGCCCCGCCGCTGTTCTGGATCGTCGCCGGCACGCTGGGTGCGGTAGGCGGCTTTGCCTACTTCCGGATGCTGCGACAGTCGGTCGATCGATTGGTTGCCGGCGGCAGCCTGTGGCAATTGGGTCTGGCAGCGATCTTGCGCTTCGGCGTCGCACTGGTGCTGTTCGGCGCGCTGGCCAAGATCGGCGCCGTGCCGCTGCTGGCTGGCCTCGCCGGCTTCCTGCTGGCGCGGCTGCTGCACACCCGCACGGCGCTGCCGAAGCGGGAAGAGGCGTCATGAGCAACCCGCTGGAGAGTCCGATCCTGTTTCACATCGGCCCGGTGCCGATCGCCTCGGTGGTGGTCGAGACGCTGGCGCTGAATCTCGTGCTGATCGGCAGCTGCTGGCTGCTGCTGCGCCGCGAGGGGCTGCCGCGAACGCTGCTGATCGCGCTGGTCGAGACCATCCACGAGCAGCTGGCCGAAGTCCTGCACCGCGACCCCACGCCGTTCCTGCCGCTGCTCGGCACGCTGTTCCTGTTCGTGCTGAGCGCCAACCTGTCGGCCGCCCTGCCTGGCGTCGAGCCGGCCACCGCGCGTCTGGAAACCGCCGCGGCGCTGGCACTGGTCGTATTCGGCGCGGTGCACTGGTACGGCATCCGGGTGTGCGGATTCAAGGCCTACTTCAGGCATTACCTCGAACCGACGCCGCTGCTGCTGCCGCTGCATCTGCTGGCCGAGCTGACCCGGACTCTGTCGCTGACGCTGCGGCTGTTCGGGAACATGATGAGCCACGGCTTCGTGATTGCCGTGCTGCTGTCGCTGGCCGCCCTGCTGGTGCCGGTGCCCTTCATGCTGCTGGGCGTGCTGATCGGCGTGATCCAGGCCTACATCTTCACCGTGCTCGCCGCCGTCTATCTGGCCGCCGCGCTGGGCGAGCACGGACCCGACCACCCCGAGCCGGACGCTCCAAGCGCGCCGGTCGAACCGCGAGTACCCACCCCGTGATGACCCTGGAACATCTGAGCATTCTCGCTGCCGCGCTGGCGGTGTCCTTCGGCGCGCTGGCACCGGCGCTGGCCGAGGGCAAGGCGGTCGCGGCGGCGATGGACGCCATCGCCCGCCAGCCGGACGCCGCCCCGGTGCTGTCGCGCACGCTGTTCGTCGGGCTGGCGATGATCGAGACCATGGCGATCTACTGTCTGGTGATCGCCCTGCTCCTGCTCTACGCCAATCCGTTCACCGGCGGCGCCGGCTGAGCCTGCCGCGATGCACCTCGACGGCTGGACCCTGTTCCTGCAGATCATCAATTTTCTGGTGCTGGTGGCGATCCTGCGCTGGGCGCTGTATCGGCCGCTGCGAAAGCTGGCCGAAACGCGGCAGGCCCGCATCCGCGAGGCCGAAGATGCCGCCCACGCCGCGCAGGCTGCCGCCGAGGTCGCCCGCCGCGCACACGAGTCCGCGCTGGCCGAGTTCCACGGCCAGTGCCGCTCGCGACTGGACGAAGCCGAGCGGGACGCCGACCTCCTGCGCCGCGACGCCCACACCCGCGCCGACCAGCAGACTGCCGAGCTGATCGGCATCGCCCGCCGCGCGCTGACCGAGGAACGCGCCGCCGCGTTGGGCTGGCTGCATGCAGAGTCCGGCCGGATCGGCGCCCGCTTCGCGACCCGCATCCTCGGCGCCTATGGCCCGGCCGCGGTGACCGAGCTCACCCGGGCCCGGGCCTGCACGGCACTGGCCGAACTGCCGGACGCCGATCTGCAGCGGCTCGCCCACGCCGGCACCCAGCTGCAGGTGTCGACCGCCACCGACGCCGACGCCGACGCCGACGAACGGGCGCGCTGGCAAGCGGCGCTGCTGCCGTGGATCGGCGCCGACGCCCTGCCCGGCTTCCGCGTCGATCCGGCCTTGCTCGGCGGCGCGTTGCTGGAATGGCCGGGCGCACGGCTGGATCTGAGCTGGGCGACCGCCGTGCACAACGTCGAATCCGACTGGACCGCCGCCGAGGCCACCGATGCCGACGCTGACCGCTGACCTGGAGGCCCGGCTGAGTCAGGCCCGCGCGGCGCTGGACCGCCGCGGCCCGGCGGCCGCGAGTGCGGACTATCAGCGGGTCGGCCGGGTCACGCACATCGGCGACGGCGTCGCCCGCGTCGAGGGTCTGCCCGACACCCGACTGGACGAACTGCTGCGCTTCGCCGACGGCACCCTCGGCCTGGCCCTGAAGATGGACGAGCGCGAGGTCCACGTCGCCCTGCTGGAGCATGGTCGCGTCAGCGCCGGCAGTGCCGTGCACGGCACCGGTCGGGTGATCCGGGTGCCGGTCGGCCCCGGCCTGCTCGGTCGCGTGGTCGATCCGCTCGGCAAGCCGATGGACGAAGGTCCGCCGGTCACTGCCGAGCGCTACGACCCGATCGACCGACCCGCGCCGGCCATCATCGACCGCGAACTCGTCACCGAGCCGCTGGCCACCGGCGTCACCGTGGTCGACGCGATGATTCCGCTGGGTCGCGGCCAGCGCGAACTGATCATCGGCGATCGCAAGACCGGCAAGTCCGCACTGGCGCTGGACGCCGTGATCAACCAGAAGCAAAGCGACGTGATCTGCGTCTGGGTCAGCATCGGCCAGAAGGCCTCGACGGTGCAGCGGGTCATCGATGCCGTCCGCGACTACGGCGCGCCGGAGCGCTGCATCTTCGTGGTCGCCGCCGCCGAATCGCCGGCCGCCTCGCAGTGGCTGGCGCCCTACGCCGCCTGCACGATGGCCGAGTACTTCCGCGACCGCGGGCAGCACGCGCTGCTGGTGATCGACGAACTGTCCACGCATGCCGTGGTCTACCGGCAGATGTCGCTGCTGCTGCGCCAGCCGCCCGGCCGCGAGGCCTATCCGGGCGACGTCTTCCACCTGCACGCGCGGCTGCTGGAGCGCGCGGCCAAGCTGCACGCGCGACTGGGTGGTGGCTCGCTGACCGCGTTGCCGATCGCCGAAACCCAGGGCGGCGACCTGTCGGGCTACATCCCGACCAACCTGATCTCGATCACCGACGGCCAGATCTATCTGGAGACCAAGGCCTTCTATGCCGGCCAGAAGCCGCCGGTCAACGCTGGGCTGTCGGTGTCGCGAGTCGGCGCGCAAACGCAGGCGCCGGCGCTGAAGGCACTCGCCGGTCAGCTGCGGCTGGCCTACGCCCAGTTTCAGGAGCTGGAGGTGTTCACCCGCTTCGGTGCGCTGATCGACGAGCGCACCCGCCGGTCGATCCAGCGGGGCCGCGCGATTCGGGCGGTACTGGCGCAGCCGGAGCTGAAGCCGCTGTCCTCCGCCACTCAGGTCGCCCTGTTGCTGGCCGTCGGCGAAGGTCTGCTCGATGGACTGGAGCCGACGCGGGTGGCCGACCTGCAGGCTCGGCTGCCGGCGGCGCTGCAGCAGCAGCTGCCCGGGATCGCCGATCGGCTGGATCACAACGGCGCGCTGGGCGAGGCCGACCGTGCCGAGCTGCTCGTGCTGGTTCGCGCGCTGCTGAGCTGACATGCAGCAGCTGGACCGCATCCAGGCACGGATGCATGGGCTGGTCGAGCTCGGCGAGTTGATGCGGGCGCTGCGGGTGCTGGCCGCCGCGCATCTGGCCGAAGCCCAGGCTGCGCTGCCGGCGGCGTTGGCCTATCGCCAGACGCTGCGCGACGCCTGGTCAGCGCTGCCGGCCGTCGCCTCGCCCCCCCGCACCGGTGAACCCCTGCGCCTGCTGATCGGTGCCGAGCATGGTTTCACCGGCGCCTACACCGAACGGCTGCTGGCTGCTGCCCGAACCGGCTTCGGGCCGCTGGCTCTGGTCGGCCGCCGCGCCTGTGCGCGCGCCACCGAACGCAAGCTGACGCTGCTCTGGTCGGAGGAAATGAGCACCCGGCCGGCGACCGTGCCGGACCTCGCCCGCCGACTGGCGGCCCACCTGAAGGCCAGCGACCACCCGGTCACCCTGGTCCATGCGGTCTATCGGCAAGGCAGCCGCTTCGAACTGGACACCCGGCCGATCTGGCCGCTGCCGGCCGCCATCGATGCGCCCGCGTCTGCCGATCGCCCGCGAACCCAGCTGCCAGCCGAGTTGCTGCGGGCCGGCATTGCCGATGCCCTGCTGATCGCCGAGCTGTCGGTGGCGCTGGTGGAGGCCCTGGCCAGCGAGAACGCCGCGCGGATGACGGTACTGGACGCCGCCGAGCACACGCTGGAGGGCAAGCTGGCCGTCCTGAAGGTCGAGGAACGCAGCGCGCGGCAGAGCGCGATCACCGCCGAACTGCTGGATGTGGTGACCGGCGCCGAAGCCCAGCGCGGCTGAATCCGGCACCGCCCGGGCATGACGGGAGTCCCGATTCCGGCCGCGACGATTCGGGGTACGCTTCGCCACCCCTAGTTCACGGTGGAAGCGAATCGGCCATGCGTATCGTCATCGACCTCAGCGAAAAAGACCTCGAACACTTCCGCACCGCCATGCGCCGGGCGCGTGAAGCCGCCACGCACGTGTCGCCGGCGCAGGTCATCGAGGCCGCCGAAAAGCTCTTCGCCGAAGCCCACAGCACCCAGCTGCCGGACTTCATTGCCAGCCGCATGCGTCGGCTCGATACGCTGATCGGCATGGTCAAGGACGCCGAGTGGCGTCTGACCGATTCCGAGCGGCAGGAAATCCTGTCCGCGCTGACCTATTTCTGCGATCCGAACGACGCCATCCCGGACCACATCCCGGTGCTCGGCTTCCTCGACGACGCGATCATGATCGAGCTGGTCGTCGAGGAACTGACCCACGAAATCGATGCCTACGAGGACTTCCTGCGTTTCCGCGAAGCCGCCAAGGCCGACGGCAACCAGGTCTCCTCCGGTTCGCTGGAAGAGTGGCTGGCGCAGCGTCAGATCGAACTGCTGGAGCGGATGCGCGAGCGTCGCGGCCGCGAGCGTCATTCCTATGTCGGCAGCAGCCGGCAGACGCTGTTCCGCATCCGCTGAAGCCCGGTGGGACTGGCGGTCGTCCGCGGCATCGTCGCGGTGGAACTGAAGGCGCCGGAAGCTCCCGGCGCCGTTTATCTGGAGCGTGCGCAAGCCCAGGGGCTGGCGCAGGCGCTGGCTGGTGAACTGGCGCGCCATCTGGGCTCGCTCGACGGTCTCGGACTGGTGCTGATGGCCGCGGTCTACGACAGCGCCCAGCTGCTCCGGCCCGGTCTGCCGATCCATGCCGAGCTGGAAAACCTCTATCAGGCCGGCATCCGCGATCCGCTCGCCGAGCCGCAGGTGATGACGCTGACCGCGCTGCGCGGCGCGCCGCCGTCGGAGCGACTCGCGCCGGAGCCGGAATTGCTGGGCGGACCGTTCCTGACGCTGCCCTTCAGCGTCCTCGGACCAACCGAGGTGATCGACCCGGTGCGGGAACGGCTGGAGCAGTGCCTGTTCGACGAGGGCCTGGTCGACGCGCGGCTGGCGCTGAACCTGCGCGAGGCGCTCGGGCTGGAGCTGGAGCACGTCCGGCTGATGACCATGACCGACCTCTGGGCCATGACGGCGGCGCAGTTGCAGCACGTTGGTCTGGGTGCGGTCTGGGAGTTGCTGGAGGATTGCCTCCTCGACGCGCCGCAGACCCGCGAATGGCGACTGGACAGCGGGGTCGAGTTCGGCCGGCGCGGACGCGATGGGGTGTGGCTGCGCTACCTCGGCTGGGAGCATCAGGACCCGGCGGCGCGAGACCTCGAAGCGCATGAGGACCGCATCCTGCAGACCCGCCAGCTGCTCGGCATGCTGGATGCCCACGGCATTCCGGTCGATCTGCGCTGCGACTCGCGAGCGGCACACGTCGAGTTCGATGATGCCGTCGAGGCCAGCTATCTGATCGAGTGGTGGCGCCGCGATGTCGCGGTCCGACGGATGCGCGGGCTCGAGCTGCCGCGACTCGGACTGGTCGAGGTCGCCCTGCTGGCCGAGGACGGCATCGAAGTCGGTCGGGCGCATCCGCTGCAGGCGGGCGCGCTGGAAGCGCTGCGGCGGCGGCTGGTGGATCGCAGCGGCGAACTGCTGTGGGAGCGGGCAACGCTGGCCTGACGCCAGCGGCTCTGGAAATCGCCGATGAGCGCCCCCATGACGCCGATTCGGGTGCAGGCGTGGCGTCGATGGAACTTTTCCGAACGACTGCTACACTAATCCCAGACAGGCCGGTGCTGCACACGCCCGCCCCTACCATTTTCGGAGGAACGCATGTCCCAAGCCCTGGTAGTCCGTGATCCGGCGCTGCTGAATCCGCTGGGCAGCCTTGATGCCTACATCTATGCGGTCAATCAGGTGCCGATGCTGTCGGCCGACGACGAGCAGGTGCTGGCCCGGCGCTTCCGCGACGATGGCGACCTCGAGTCGGCGCGCAAGCTGGTCATGGCGCATCTGCGCTTCGTGGTCCATGTCGCCCGCGGCTACGCCGGCTACGGCCTCGGCATCGGTGACCTGGTGCAGGAAGGCAATATCGGCCTGATGAAGGCGGTCAAGCGCTTCGACCCGGAAGTCGGCGTGCGACTGGTGTCCTTCGCGGTGCACTGGATTCGCGCCGAGATCCACGAGTTCATCCTGAAGAACTGGCGCATCGTCAAGGTCGCGACCACCAAGGCGCAGCGCAAGCTGTTCTTCAACCTGCGGCGGATGAAGAAACGCCTCGGCTGGATGAACGCCGAGGAGGTGAGCGTCGTCGCCCGCGAGCTGGGCGTGCCGGCGCAGACGGTGGTCGAGATGGAGGCCCGCCTCAACGGGGCCGATGTTGCCTTCGACGCCCCCGCCGACGAAGAAGACAGCCGCCCGGCGCCGGTCGCCTTCCTGGTCGATCAGAACAACATCGATCCGTACACCACGATGGAAGCGGAATCCAGCGACAGCGACCGGCTGGAACGGCTCGGCGATGGACTGGAACTGCTGGATCCTCGCAGCCGCGACATCGTCACCCGTCGCTGGTTGACCGAGCCGAAGGCCACGCTGCACGAACTGGCCGACGAGTACAAGGTCTCCGCCGAGCGCATCCGTCAGATCGAGGCGGCCGCCTTCAAGAAGATGCGTGGCGTGTTCGCCGGCTGAAATCGCTGCGGTCTCGCGCATTCCGACGGCCCGGCAACGGGCCGTCATCATTTCCGGTCTCGTGACACGGGCGTAGAATTGGTCTTCACATTCGCCGCCGGAGCCGCTGATGGACAGCCTGAAGCTCTACAACTACTGGCGTTCCAGCGCCAGCTACCGGGTCCGCATCGCGCTGAATCTGAAGCAGTTGCGCTACCAGTACGTGGCGGTGAACCTGCTGAAGGACGAGCAGCAGTCGCCGGATTACCGACAACGCCACCCGCAGGCACTGGTGCCGCTGCTGGTCGATGGCAGCCGACAGATCCGCCAGTCCCTCGCGATCATCGAGTACCTGGAAGAATGCTTCGAAGCCCGCGGCGTGCATCTGCTGCCGCTGATCCCGCGCGAACGCCAGCGGGTCCGCGCCATCGCGCTGTCGATCGCCGCCGATGTCGCGCCCCTGCAGAACCTCCGGGTCCAGCGCTACCTGGAAACCGAACTCGGCGCCAGCGCCGAGCAGAAATCCGCCTGGACCCGCCACTGGATCAGTCTCGGGATGGAAGCCGTCGAGGCGCAGCTGGCCGATAACCCGTCGACCGGCACCTACTGCGAGGGCGATACGCCGACGCTGGCCGATTGCATCCTGATCCCGCAGGTCTACGCCGCCCAGCGCTTCGGCGTCGAGCTGACGCCCTATCCGACCATCCGCCGCATCTACGACGCCGCGATGGCCACCGATGCCTTCGCCGCCGCGCGACCCGAAGTTCAGCCGGACGCGCCGCCGCCCGCCGGCTGAAGCCGCTGGCGCTGCCGATCCAGCGCCCAGCACACGTGCTCGGCGATCAACGGATCCGGATCCTCGGCGTGCGCCGCCAGCGCCTCGACCACGGTGCCCGAGGCCAGCGCATTGCCCAGCGCCACCGCCAGATTGCGCCGCCAGCGCCGCCAGCCGATCCGGCGGATCGCCGAACCCTCGGTCTTCTGCAGAAACTCCGCCTCGCTCCAGGCCCAGAGTTCGAGCAGCCCGGCGCGATCCAGCGCATGCCGCGCACGGAAGTCCGGCTCGGCGCTGAGCCGCGCGAACTTGTTCCACGGACAGACCAGCTGGCAGTCGTCGCAGCCATAGACCCGGTTGCCCATCGCGGCGCGAAACTCGACCGGAATCGGGCCGTCCAGCTCGATGGTGTGGTAGCTGATGCAGCGCCGAGCATCGACCACGTAGGGCTCGACGATCGCCGCCGTCGGACACGCCGCGATGCAGCGCGTGCAGCGGCCGCAGTGTGCGGTCGCCGGCGTGTCGATCGGCAGCTCCAGATCGGTGTAGATCTCGCCCAGAAAGAAGTACGAGCCGGCCTTCGTGTTGATCAGGTTGCTGTGTTTGCCGATCCAGCCCAGGCCGGCTTTCTCGGCCAGCGGCTTTTCCAGCACCGGCGCGCTGTCGGTGAAAACCCGATAGCCGAAGGGGCCGATCTCGGCGGCCAGCAGGTCGGCGAGGCGCTGCAGGCGCTGGCGCAGCAGCTTGTGATAGTCGCGGCCGAGTGCGTAGCGGCTGACGTAGGCCGCGGTCGGATCACCGAGCTGCCGCCAGGCGTGCTCGGCGGCTTCCGGCCAGTAATCCATCCGCACCGAGATGACGCGGACGGTGCCGGGCACCAGTTCCGCCGGCCGCCAGCGCTTCGTACCGTGGCGGACCATGTAGTCCAGCGTGCCGTGATGGCCGGC
>Ga0075154_10000932_pt1 | contig 22427 bp, 16 predicted proteins | sample JI71714BDNA_FD_70965 | JGI IMG/M metagenome (GOLD analysis project Ga0075154, IMG submission 70965) | Wastewater effluent complex algal communities from Wisconsin, to seasonally profile nutrient transformation and Carbon sequestration -... | ecosystem: Engineered > WWTP > Effluent > Algae...
CGAAGTGCACCGTATCCCCATATAGTCGTTGCCAGAGTGTTGTTTGATGTCAGAACCCATCGCGTTATTTCCATTAAGTCAGATTGTGTTGCCGCAAGGCCGCATGCAGTTGCGGGTGTTCGAACCGCGATACCAACGTCTGGTGCGCGAAGCCCAGCAGAGGCCATTCGCCAGTGCCTTATTGAACCCTTATGTGCATCAGCAACATGAATCCCGGATTTTTCCGGTGGTGACCTTGGTCCAGATTATTGATTTTTGTCAGTTGGACGATGGCTTACTGGGCATCACCATAGAGGGTGTTGAGCGGCGGCGCGTTGTACGGCGCTGGCAGGAGGAGGACCAGCTGCATGTGGCAGAAACTGAAGTCATCCCAAACTGGCCTGCCGTTGCAGCGAGTAAAGAACAACAACTGCTGGTACCGGCACTGAAACAAATCTACCAACAGAATCCGGAATTGGCAGCCTTATATCCGGTGCCTGACTGGAAAAATGCCTGTTGGTTGGCTCAGCGTTGGCTCGAAGTGCTAACGATGCCGCCGCAGTTGAAGTACCAGCTGCTGAGCGCAGATCACGCACAACCGACGCTTGATGTTCTGCAACAATGGCTAAGTGACGAGCAGACTGCGGTCAATTAACCGCAGTCATTCAAACTAGTTAATTGATCCCCAGATATTTGTGTACCTGGACACTCAGCCGCCAGTTGTGTTCTTTACACATCTCGATAGCCAAGGCTGTGGCCTTGGCCTTTTGACTGATCGGCTGCAAATAAATCAGCTTGCCGCTGCAATCGACTTGCTGCAACAGCGCCTGTAATTCTTCGATATGTTTTTCCATGGCCACCGGATGTTTGATTTCGTTAGCCCGTTGCAGGCAGCTAGTCAGCACCGGATAGCCGCCTTTCATATTCACTTTGGGTGACACTGTCACCCAGGTCGACGCCGGCGCGAGTATTTCGAAAGTCCCGCTGGTTTCAATCTGCGTGCTGTAACCCTCTGCATGCAACAGCTCACACAAAGGATTCAGATCATAAATACAAGGTTCGCCACCGGTGATCACCACATGCCGGGCGCGATAACCGCGACTGCGAAACAACGCCAGTAAATCGGCGGCACTGGCGCTGGCCCAATGGTCAGATTCGGCTTTTTTAATACTGGTATCACTGAGCGCAATCAATAAGTCTGGTGCAATCTCCCAGGTGTGTTTGGTATCGCACCAGGCGCAGCCAACCGGACAGCCCTGCAGCCGAACAAAAATAGCTGGCGTGCCGGTGTAGCTGCCTTCACCCTGAATAGTTTCGAAGATTTCATTGACTTTATACACGACGGCTTGATTTCCTTTAGCATCGGGCCGAATTGCAGTACAATGCGCGCCCCAAAAATTGTTGGCCATTATAACGGGAGCATTCCAAATGCCGCAAAAAGTTGTTGTGATTTATTCCGGTGGAATGGATTCTTTTACAGTGTTGCACAAAGCCATCAAAGATGGGCATGAAGTCTTTGCACTGTCGTTTAATTATGGCCAGCGTCATGTGCGTGAACTGGAATGTGCCAAAGCAGTGTGCGCTGAACTTGGCATTAACCATAAAGTCGTCGATATTTCGGCGATTAATCAGCTGATTGGTGGCTCTTCACTGACATCTGATATTGAAGTGCCGGAAGGCCACTACGCCGCCGACAATATGAAATCCACCGTCGTGCCAAACCGCAATATGATTTTAATTTCACTGGCGGTGGGCTACGCGGTATCACTGGACGCCCAGGCAGTCTATTACGGCGCACATTCCGGCGACCATTTTATCTACCCGGACTGCCGGCCTGAGTTTGTGCAAAAAATGCATGATGTCTGTCAAATCGCCAACTATGAACCGATCGCGATTATCAGCCCTTACCTGCAGCAGACTAAAATCGAGATCCTGCGTGATGGTTTGGCGATGGGCCTCGATTACAGCAAAACCTGGACCTGTTACAACGGCCGCGCGAAAGCCTGTGGTAAATGCGGTTCCTGCCAGGAGCGACTGGAAGCCTTTTCTTTGAATCAGGCCACAGATCCGCTCCCCTACGAAGCCTGAACCGGGGCATAGCGCTGCAGCAAATGATACAGCGCCTGCACGGCGCTGTGGTTATCACCGCGCCGGCTTGCCAGGTACATGGTCCGCTTCAGTCCTTGCTCACCCAAAGGCCGCGTCACAATGAGCCCCTGACTTAAAAACGGCTCAGCTAACCAGACCGGCAACACCGCAATCCCCTCACCCGCCGCGACCAGCTGTAACATCTGGCTGGCTTGCGCTACTTGTTTACGCTCACCGATAAAATCTTGTTTTTGCAGGAAATAACGAAACAGATCCTGGCGTTCCGGTGGAATTGGGTAACTCAGTAAGCGCGCGTCGCGTAAATCAGCCGGTTCCAGCCATTTCTTCATTGCCAGCGGGTGTTCCGGCGCCAGATAGGCCAGTAATTCCAGCTCGAACAACGGCTGATAACACACCTGACGCGTCAGCCGTGCATCTGTCGTCAACACGACATCCAACTCACCGGCCAGCATCGCTTCGATGGCGTGATGCTCAATCTCGGTATCCAGCGTTAAAGCAACCTGCGGACATTGCTGGCGAAAAGCTTTAACAGCCGGTAACAACCAATGAAAGCAGGCATGACATTCGACAGTCAGCCGCAGTTGCGACGGCAATTCCGGTAACTGCTTGAGCTGCTGCTGTACCGCATCAATTTTCGGCAGGATTTCGTCCGCTAATTGCAACAACAACTGGCCCTGCCAGCTGAATTGCACAGGCTGGGATTTTCGCACAAATAAAGCATTGCCAAGCTGTTGCTCAATCTCTTTGAGCTGATGTGACAACGCTGACTGTGTCACAAATAAGCGGCTTGCAGCGCCCTGCAACGAGCCGGTTTGCGCCACAGCCCGAATCGTTTTTAACAGCCTTATATCAATGTTCATGAAATTTGCTCAAGTTTCCGCATCTGGGAATTCAATTGTTGGCTGGCACTGTAATCAGTTTAAATAGACATATCAACATCTAGACGTCCATTAAATATAAATGTTCAAGTAAAAAGGTGAATTATGTCGAGCAATATCATTACAACCCACTCTCTTGGCTTTGCGCGCATTGGTGTAAAACGTGAGCTGAAAAAAGCGCTGGAGGCATACTGGAACGGTCATAGCAATGCCGAAACCTTGCAACAAACTGCCGAACAACTGCGTGCCCGTCACTGGCAGTTGCAACAACAAAACGGTATCGATCTGCTACCCGTTGGTGACTTTGCGCTTTACGATCATGTACTGAACACTTCACTGTTATTTGGCGTTGTCGCCAAACGCCATGGCGGCGCTGCCGCAGCACATGCTTTTGATACGCAGTTTGTGATCGGCCGGGGACGCAGTGCCGACAAATGCTGCACGGCCGCCGCCAGTGACATGACGAAATGGTTTAATACAAACTATCACTACATTGTGCCTGAATTAACCGAGCATCAATCCTTTGAACTCAATGCCGGACCATTGCTGGCACAGATCGCGGAAGCAGGCGCTCAAGGGTTAAAGTTCAAACCTGTGCTGATTGGGCCCATCACCTACCTGCACCTTGCTAAAGCAACTAAGGAAAGCGACAAACTCGATCTGCTGCCCGCTTTACTGGCCCGTTATCAACAACTTCTGCAGTTACTCGCTGCACAGCAGATCGAGTGGCTGCAGCTGGATGAGCCCGTACTGGCCATGGATTTGCCCCCTGAGTGGCAGCAAGCTTTTGTCGATGCCTATCAGCAACTGAACTTCGGAACGCTGAAAGTTCTGTTGACCACCTATTTTGGCGATGTCAGCGATAAGTTAGCCTGGTTACGCGATCTGCCTGTGGCTGGCATTCATCTGGATGTCGCAGCACAAACGCAATCACTGCCTGCCATAGTCCGGCAGTTGCCGCCGCACTGGGTGTTCTCTGCTGGCATCATTGACGGTCGCAATATCTGGCGGGCCGATTTATCCAAGCTGCACGCACAACTGGCGCCGGTCTATGAACTGCTGCAACAAAGATTATGGCTGGCGCCGTCCTGCTCGCTGCTGCATTGCCCTATCGATGTGGAGCCAGAGAAAAAGTTACCGGCGACACAGCGCCAGAGTCTGGCATTTGCTAAGCAAAAATGTCAGGAACTGGATTTACTCCGTCATGCGCTGCAAACCGGCTGCACGAGCGCAATTGACCTTTATAGTGAACCGGTATTAGCTCGTCAGCACGATCCTCTGGTGTTCCAATCTGCAGTCCGGCAGCGCACAGAACAGGCTAAAACGCAGTCTAGCCTGCGGCCTGTACCTTTTGCTCGCCGACAAATTCTGCAGCAACAACGCTTTGAGCTGCCACTACTCCCGACCACGACCATTGGGTCTTTCCCGCAAACTCAGGAGATCCGTCAGTTGCGGGTCGAGTTAAAAGCCGGCCGCTTGCATCCTGCAAAGTATCAGCAAGCGATCCGGTCTCATATTGCGCATGCCATTGCATTCCAGCATCGAATCGGCCTTGACGTCCTGGTGCATGGCGAAGCTGAACGCAATGATATGGTCGAGTATTTTGCCGAGTACTTGCAAGGCTACCTGTTTACTCAACAAGGCTGGGTACAAAGTTACGGCAGCCGCTGCGTTAAACCGCCGGTCATCTACGGCGATATTGTACGCACTAGCGATATCACTGTTGCTTGGAGCCAATACGCCCAATCCCTCAGTGACAAACCGGTAAAAGGCATGCTGACAGGCCCGGTAACCATGTTGAACTGGTCATTTGTCCGGGATGATTTAGCGCGCAGTGAAGTGGCGTTACAACTCAGTCTGGCGTTAGCTGACGAAGTGGCAGCCTTAGAGCAGGCTGGGATTGCGATGATTCAGATTGATGAACCAGCGCTGCGTGAAGGTTTGCCATTAAAACAATCGGCTCAGGCCGCCTATCTCGATTGGGCGGTCGATGCCTTCCGCCGCTGCAGTACAGCGGTTGCGCCAACCACACAGATCCATACTCATATGTGTTATGCCGAGTTCAATGACATCATGCCGGCGATTGCGGCGCTGGATGCAGATGTGATCAGTATTGAAACGTCGCGCTCAGATATGGCACTGCTGAAAGCTTTCGAAGATTTTTCCTATCCTGCCGAGATTGGTCCCGGCGTTTATGACATCCACTCACCCAATATTCCGGATGTCAGCTGGATGAAATCGTTAATCCGCAAAGCCAACGCGGCTATCCCGCTGAAAAATCTGTGGGTAAACCCGGACTGTGGGCTGAAAACCCGCGACTGGCCGGAAACCGAGGCCGCATTAAGCCAGATGGTGCAGGCTTGTCGCGAACTGAGGACTGAATTGGCCTGACCTTCCCAAAAAAAGGACAGCATATGCTGTCCTTAGTGACTGCTTAGTAACAAGGCTCAGCGCACCGGCAAATCAAACTTGGCAAACATCCGGTCAATTTCGTCCTGATTGCGCAGTAAATTTGCCCGCTCAACCACATCTTTGGTTAAATGTGGCGCAAATCGTTCGATGAAATCGTACATATAAGTGCGCAGGAAGGTGCCTTTTCTGAAGCCAATTTTGGTCGTCGATGCGGCAAACAGATGACTCGCATCAATAGCGACTAAATCGGTATCTAATTCTTTATCCATCGCCATTGATGCAATCACCCCCACACCTAAACCAAGGCGCACATAGGTTTTAATCACATCTGCATCAGTTGCTGTAAAGACAATCTTCGGCTCCAGGCCCTTTTCACCGAATGCCCGGTCCAGTTCAGAACGCCCGGTAAAACCAAACACATAAGTGACGATTTGATACTGCGCTACATCTTCAACTTCAATTTTACGCTGCAGATTCGCCAGCGGATGGTCGGTGCGCACAATCACACTGCGGTTCCAGTGATAACAAGGCAACATGACTAAATCGCTGAACAAATGCATGGCCTCGGTGGCGATAGCAAAATCGGCGTCACCACGCGAGGCCGCTTCGGAAATTTGCTGCGGAGTCCCCTGATGCATATGCAGCGACACCTTGGGGAACTTCTTGATAAAACCACCGATGACTCCGGGCAAGGCATAGCGGGCCTGCGTATGCGTCGTCGCGATATTGAGTTTCCCCTGATCAGGCAAAGTGTGCTCTTTAGCCACCGCTTTGATGCTCTCAACCTTGGCCAGAATTTGCTGAGCGATGTCAATCACGTCACGACCGGCAGGCGTCACATGCGTCAAATGCTTGCCACTGCGGCCGAAAACCTGAATGCCCAACTCATCTTCCAGCATCCGAACCTGTTTACTGATGCCAGGTTGCGAGGTATACAAACTCTCTGCCGTCGCGGAAACGTTGAGGTTATGATTCAGAACTTCGACAATGTAACGTAACTGTTGTAATTTCATGGGTCATGCTTTCCATGGTTGACGGCCATTGCCAGCAACAAATCGGGTTAATTATTCCAACGACTCATTGTTTTTTGCTTATGTATAACTAATAGTAGCTAAAAAACCAATCTGACTGTACTACTTTTTCCTTTGAATCGCTGAACTGCACGGGAGTTAAGTTGTGGACCATCCTGAAATAGATTTCGCTACTGTCCTGGCATCTGGTGTGCACGACATGAAAAATTCGTTATGCATGCTGATCCAGTCCATGGAGCTGCTGCAACAAGACCTGACCGAAAAATCGGCGGCGGCAAGTTCAGAATTAGCGCGTATTCACTATGAAGCGACTCGGCTGAACACGAATTTACTTCAACTCTTGTCGTTGTACCGCATCGAGAGAGATCAGCTGCCTCTGCATATGGATGAATACAGTGTTGATGATTTGTTCGACGAGATGCTGTTGAAAAATGAACTATACAGTCAACAAAGACATATCGTTGTCAGCAAAGATTGCCCTAAGCATTTAACTTGGTTTTTCGACAATGACCTGATCAGCAATCTGGTCAACGATATGTTTGTCAATGCGCTGCGTTATTCAGCCACTCAGGTCCTGTTAAAAGCCATGGTAGATCAGCAACAACTGGTGCTGGAGATCCATGATGACGGATCAGGATACCCTGTCGATATGCTGGACAATAGTGAAGAAGGCATCCGCAATCTGAATTTGGCAGCAGGACGCACAGGGCTTGGCCTGTTTTTTGCTCATATGATTGCGCGTGCGCATCGCAATCGGGCGCAATGTGGCCGCATTGAGTTGTCAAATGGTGGATGCTTCGGTGGTGCAGTGTTCAGATTAATTTTGCCCTGATCCAGCTAACAACCCGGCTGATAGATCGCACTGAAACAGCGCACTGGCTGCAAAGTCGAGCGAAACATGCGTCAGCAAAACGAACAGGTCTTCGCCGCTGTACGCTTGCGGTGCAAAGATTGGTATTTTGCCCCATTTCTGTTTAAGATGCTAAGGCAAGACCAAAGCAGAGGTTCAGATGGCTTTTACAGTAATTGTGGTGCTTTTCATCGGTTTATTGGTGATCTCTGTCGTTGCCAGTGCGATGCAGCAGCACAAAGAAAGGCTTGCCACATTAAAACGTGCCGAATTTACCAAGCTGCGCGGCATGCTCGAAGACACTGAAGAAATTCTCCTCAACGCAGCGAATGTCCCGTTAACACCTGGGATAGTCCAAATGCTGCTGACCCGCATTGCCTACACGCTTAAAGCCATGGTTGAACTGGAACCCGGCTCACGTGATTTAAAAGGCCGGTTGGCTGATACCGAAAAACGCCTCAGCGAGCTGACTAAAGAAGCTCCTGGTGCAGCAGAAAACATCAGCTTGCCCGACAATGACAAACAAATTATCGGCATGATCCAAGGTATCAAAAAGCTCAGAACCATCTTGCGCGCCGAACATGCCCGCGGCAACATTGATACTCAACTGGTGATCCAAGAAGACCGCCGGCTCGAAAATCTGCAGTTACGGATTAATGTTGAGAGTCAGATTAAGCGCGGTAATCAGGCTCGCGCGAACCAGCTGTTGGGGTCGGCCCGGCAATGTTATGAAAAAGCGCTGGTGACCCTGAGTAATGCAAACCACATCGACGAGTACGTACAATCACGCAAAGCTGAAATGGCAACCATCCTGCAAGAAATTGCCGAAGAATTGAAAGAAGGCAACCTGCGCGACCGGCAGAAAAAAGCCGAACAGGAAAACAACGATCTGGATGTGTTGTTCGCACCCAAACGCAAATGGTGATTGGCTGACTTTTCACCCGAAAGGTGAAGCCAATAGCAAAGAAAAAGCCCGCATTGCGGGCTTTTTCCTTTCAGCTCAATCAGGCGTCAGCCTTACCTTCCACCCACTGACCGTTTTTGTACCAAGCCATCCAGCCGGTTGCTTTGCCGTCTTTTTCTGACATCACATACTGCTGTTTGGTTTTACGGCTCCAGCGCACAATAGTGGCATGACCGGCAGGGTCCTGCGCCGGGGCAGCTGCCAGATAGTGGAACTTCGGCATCATCCGCTCTTTGAAGCGCTGTAGCTCAGCAACCAGCGGCGCCCGGGTCTCACGGCTTTTCGGAAAGGTTGATGCAGCCAAGAACAAACCCGCCGCACCATCGCGCAACACAAAATAAGCATCTGATTTTTCACAGCGCAGTTCTGGCAAATGTACCGGATCTTCTTTTGGTGGTGCCGCTTCGCCGTTACGCAATAACTTACGGGTATTTTTACAATCGCTGTTGGTACAGCCAAAGTACTTACCAAAACGGCCGGATTTTAACTGCATGTCCGAACCGCACTTTTCACATTCAATCAGCGGTCCGTCATAGCCTTTGATTTTAAAAGCACCACTTTCGACCAGATAGCCATCACAACCCGGATTATTGCCGCACACATAGAGTTTACGGTTTTCATCCAGCAGATACGGGTCCATCGCCGTGCCACATTTTACGCAACGCTTCTTATGGCGCAGCACTTCGGTTTCCAGCTCTTCCTCATCCGCCACTAACACCGCTTCGTCACCTGGTGTCAGGTTCATCGTTGTGGTGCAACGCTCTTTGGGTGGCAGGTTATAGCCAGAACAGCCGAGGAACACGCCGGTACTGGCGGTGCGGATGCCCATTTTACGGCCACAGGTCGGACAATCGATATCGGTCAGGACGAACTGATTGGTACGCATGCCGCCTTCAGTGCTGTCCCCTTCGGCCACTTTCAGCCGTTTGGAGAAATCGGCATAGAAATTATCCAATACCTTACGCCAGGCCGCTTCGCCATTAGCAATATCATCCAGCTTTAATTCCATATTGGCGGTGAAATCGTAATTCATCAAATCGCTGAAATTCTCAACCAGACGGTCGGTGACGATTTCGCCCATTTTCTCGGCATAAAAACGTTTGTTATCAACTTTGACGTAACCACGTTCCTGAATCGTCGAAATGATAGCGGCGTACGTAGAAGGCCGGCCAATACCGCGTTTTTCCAGCTCTTTCACCAGACTGGCTTCGCTATAGCGCGCCGGTGGTTTAGTAAAATGTTGCGCCGGCAGTAATTGCTCCAGCGACAAGACTTCACCAACTTTCAGATCCGGTAATTCGTTTTCTTCTTCATCTTTTCGTTTCTGCGCCGGTTGCACCCGGGTCCAGCCATCAAAACGCAGTACACGGCCTTTGGCTCGCAGTTCAAACTCACCTGCTGCGACTGTGATATTGGTTACATCGTACAGCGCTGGCGGCATCTGACAGGCGACAAACTGGCGCCAAATCAGTTCGTATAATTTCTTAGCATCTACTTCCATGTCACTGAGCGCAGACGCCTGCACATTAACATCGGATGGACGAATTGCTTCGTGCGCTTCCTGTGCATTGGCTTTGCTGCCATAACTTAATGGTTCTGCTGGTAGGTAGTTTTTACCAAACTGCTGCACAATAAAATCGCGCACCGCACCCACAGCTTCGGCGGACAGGTTAGTCGAATCGGTACGCATATAGGTAATGTAACCGGCTTCGTACAAGCGCTGCGCCAGCATCATCGTCTTCTTCACGCCATAACCTAAGCGCGTACTTGCGGCCTGCTGCAACGTTGATGTGATAAAAGGTGCCTGAGGTTTGGAGCTGGACGGTTTGTCTTCCCGATCTGTCACCTGATAAGCCGCTTTTTGCAACAAAGCCACAGCGGCATCGGTTTGCTGCTGATTCACCGGGCGAAACGCTTTACCGGCCTGACGGGCGACTTCCAGACGCAGCTGCGCCTGTCGCGGATTACGGACGTCAGCGTCGACAGTCCAATATTCTTCTGGAACGAAGGCTTTGATTTCGCGTTCGCGTTCAACCACCAGACGCACAGCAACCGACTGAACGCGACCTGCTGACAAACCACGGGCGACTTTTTTCCACAGCAGCGGAGACACCATAAAGCCTACAACGCGGTCGAGGAAGCGCCGCGCTTGCTGCGCATCGACCCGATCCTGATTGACAATACCAGGTTCAGTGAAGGCATTTTTTATCGCATTTTTGGTGATTTCGTTAAAAACCACTCGTTTAAACTTGCCCGCTTCGCCGCCAATGATGCTCTGCAAATGCCAGGCGATGGCTTCCCCTTCGCGGTCCAAGTCCGTTGCCAGATAAACGGTGTCAGCTTTTTCCGCCAACATTTTTAATTCTTTGACGACTTTTTCTTTGCCTGTAAGGATTTCATAACGGGCTTTCCAGCCGTTTTGCGGGTCGATCCCCATCCGGTCAACTAAAGCCTGATATTCTTTTTCTGCCTTACTGAGCGTACTTTCTGTTGTTTTGGTTTTTTCTTTACTGCTGCTCGAAGGAAGATCGCGGATATGCCCCACGCTACTTTTTACAATAAAATCAGAACCTAAGTACTTATTGATCGTTTTAGCTTTTGCCGGTGATTCGACTATAACCAGTGATTTCGCCATTGTTTGTCCGGGATCCCTAAACCTGTGTCGTTATTCTACACGCCTTTTTAACGTATATCCGTATTCTGAAGTTGTGACAAGTACATAAACTCATTATTATGCTGGAAGGCCCGATTCTACGGGCTTTCTGCTGCTTTATGCAGCAGACACACAAATGAAGCAAACCTGAAACGGCCGCAAAAACAATAATAACAGTGCCCCTTCCAACTGAAGGAATAAAGCAAAAATGAAGTATTTTGAAGCAAACTTTGATGGCCTGGTCGGGCCAACCCATAACTATGCCGGCTTGTCTGTCGGTAACGTTGCCTCGCTGAATAACGCGAAAAACACCTCTAGTCCAAAACAAGCCGCCAAACAAGGCCTCGCCAAGATGAAGGCGTTAGCTGACCTTGGCATGGTGCAAGGTGTTCTTGCACCGCAAGAACGACCAGATGTGTACACCTTGCGTCGTCTGGGCTTTGCTGGTACCGATGCCGAAGTGATTGCCAAAGCAGCGAAACAAGCTCCTGCGGTGCTGCGCGCAGTGTGTTCTGCATCCAGCATGTGGACCGCGAACGCTGCCACGATTTCACCGAGCAAAGATACCGCAGATGGTCGTGTGCATTTTACCCCGGCAAATTTAACCAATAAATTCCACCGCTCTCTCGAGCCGGAAACGACAGGTAAAATTTTGCAGGCCATGTTTAATGACAGCAAACACTTCGCTCATCACAGCCACTTGCCGGATAACGACCATTTCGGTGATGAAGGCGCAGCAAACCACACCCGGCTTTGCAGCGAATATGGTGACAAAGGCGTCGAGCTGTTTGTATTCGGTCGCTATGCCTTTGACTATAACAAACCGGCGCCGCGCAATTTCCCGGCCCGGCATACCTTTGAAGCTTGCGAAGCCGTCGCACGCTTACACGGCCTATCGGACGATAAAGTGGTCTACATCCAGCAAAGTCCCGAAGTGATTGATCAAGGTGTATTCCATAACGACGTGATCGCAGTCGGTAACCAGAACGTGCTGTTCTATCATCAGCAAGCCTTCGTTGATAGCGATGCCAAATTGGCAGAAGTGCGGCGTAAATTTGGTGATAAAACCGACTTACACCTGATTGAAGTTCTGGATCATGAAGTGTCTGTGCAAGAAGCCATTCAGACTTACCTGTTTAACACTCAGGTCATTACATTACCGTCTGGTGAAATGGCTATCATTGCGCCGACCGAATGCCGTGACAATCCGCGGGTTGCTGCATACCTGGCCGAATTAACCGGCCGCGGTACGCCGATTAAACAAGTCCATTATTATGATGTGAAACAAAGCATGCGTAACGGTGGCGGGCCAGCCTGTCTGCGTTTACGGGTTGCCCTGAGCGAAGCAGAACGTCAGGCGGTCAATCCACAGGTGCTGCTGACAGATGCGCTGTTTAACCGGTTGAATCAGTGGGTCGACACCCACTATCGCGATCAAATCAGCGAAGCCGAACTGGCAGATCCATTGTTACTGGTCGAATCACGTACCGCATTGGATGAATTAACCAAAATCCTTCATTTAGGTTCAGTTTACCGCTTCCAGCAATAAGCTGTGACGATTTAACGAAAAGTAAAAAGCCACCTCGCGGTGGCTTTTTTGTTGCGTTAAACGTTAGTACGCGGTGTATTCAGGGGACCGGCGTTGAAGCCGGTCTCCAATAACAAACATCAGATTGGGAAAGTTTGACCATTGATTGCACAAATCGATCTGGTGGTGAAACCTTCCTCGTTCTGAGCAGCGTCAACACCGAATGGACTTGACCATGGGCGTGAAGATTCATCAGTGGTATCTCCAGAGCTATAGCTCAGTGACAAAGTCCTTGAAGTAACATTCTCAGTGCCAGTAGCGAACCCAGAAACTACGACATCAACTTCAACAAAAGGAGCCATGGTCTTCGCATATTTCAAAGTAAAATAAGCTATACCATCAGAGCCCGCTGTGATGTTTTTCTCCACAGTGGCGACATTACCTGGGGTTAATTCCTTATCGCCGTTGACATCTTCACCAAGGTCTAAAATGCCATTGCGATTTTTGTCTTCTGACAAACAAGTTTGGTCGTCAGCAGCGTTTGAATACACAGCCTCCCAATATTTGAAAGCCTGACCAACAGGTCGTTTGAACCATGCACCTTTATTGTAGCGTTTAGGCAAGACAGAGACTGTCAGCACCTGATTAGGTACTGGGTTACCAGTCGAATCAGTCACTAATACAGCATAAATCTTTTCGTAAAACACTTTATCTGCAGTTTCTTTAATTCCATTACCTGTAGCAAAACGGAAGAACAACGTTCGATTACCAACCGCTATGGGTGTAGTCCCGCTGATAGCGTCATTGTCGGCAATGGTCGCTTTGATTTTCAAACCCTTCGGATCCTGCGTGGTACCGCTGCCGGCTGAGGTCGCATCGGCAGTGAACTCGGTGGTCGCAATCCCTTGTGAATTCGTTCTGGATGTCGCTGGGTTTAATTGCCCACCAAAAGAATCGACCAAACTAAAGGCGATTTCTTTATTCTTGACTGGATTATTGTTGGCATCGCGCACAATCGCCTGAACAATCGCTTTATCGCCCGGCGCTAACTGTGCAGGAATCGCCTGGACTTCAAGCGGCCGACTCGGATCAGGAATTGTGGCAATAAACTCGACCACCTTCTGCGTTTGTAAGGATGCACCTGTGCCACGGGTATTGGCTGAAATGCTGGCAAGACCAGCAAACGCTGAACGCATGAAGATTTGAGCTTCACCTGAAGAATTGGTCTGGATAGTTGATACCACTCGATTATCAGCCAAACCAGAAGCATTGGCAGCTATCACACCGCGAGTGGTGGTAAAGCTAACATCCTGACCAGCAATCGGTGAACCACTGCGCGTCCATTTCACAGTCGCATTTGCAGGCGTATTCAGAGCAATCTCAGGGATTTCAGCTTCGTTGGCAGGTTTCACGTAGGCAAACGCATCGGCGTTCACTTCAATCCGAATTGTTTTTGTGACGCCCAAAGCAGATACAGTGACAGTATCATTCCCTGCATTGACAGCGGTATAGCGCACGACAGCACGACCTGTTGCGGCGTCTGTACGCGGATTTACATTGCTAAAAGAATTCTTGAGTTCAGAGGACAGGGTTAACATCGTGTCCTTGATCGGCTTCGCCGTTGAATCAAGCAAGGTAAACGTCATATCAATGCTGCTGCCCAACACGACAGCCGGAGCAGAACCGATTTCTATATCAGTCCCGACGACTTTCAGCGTGAGATAAGATTTAGCCGTGCCAGAACCGGCCGTTGCACTGACCAGAATGTCACGCAGAGTCGGATTCGTTTTAGTAGTTAAAATTGCGCGCGCGGTACCCGAGTTGTCCGTCGTGGCAGATTGCACTTCAACTTCACCTTCAAAACCGGTTTCAATGCCAAATTTTACCGTGACGTTTTTCAACAGGTTTTGCTGACGATCGCGCACTATTGCGGTAAGCTCAATTTTGTCAGCGGTACCACTGCCAATCTGCAATTTATCAGACTGTAACAAGACAGTGCTGACCGGATCCGTGGTGACGGCACCACCATCACCGGCCGAGTCAAAAGATTTCGACGCATTGACGATTTTGTTGCTGTTAAGTTCAGCCGTTAGTGTACCGGTGCCACTTGCAGTACCTGCAGTGAGGCCGATTTCGGCCATACCAGTGCTGTTGGTCTGGGCAGTACCCGCAGAATTGCTGAAACGTGCCAGATCAGGCAGATTAAGCGCAAAGTTCACTTGTCGATTCGCGACGCTCAGACCAAGTTTCGATTTCAGTTGCGCCCGCAGTCTCACTGGCTGGTCTTTACTAACCGCGCTCACCTCTGTTCCTGATGCCGAAATCATACTTAAAGTCATGGTTAACTGGTCTGCCGCTGGATTGTCGCCAGCAGCCATAAAGGCTTTCTTCGCCACAGAGTTATCGGGTAAGGTCGCTGATAATTCAGCAGCGCCTGATTTTGTCCCGACGGTTAACCCAATCCTTGCAACCCCTCTGGCGTCTGTTACCGCCGACGCGGTTGCATTATCAAATTGACCTACAGCAGTGTCTGACAGCGCAAACTTGATGATCTGCCCACTCAAATTGCCGCCACTGCTAGAAGTGAGTGTCAGTTCGGCAGTAAGCGGCACTGCTTGAGAAAGGGTCCCTGCTTCAGCACCGCTTGCATTTAATAACTTGATACTACCGCTGTATGAAACCGGAACTACGCCTAACGACTGAAACGCAATGGTTTTCTTGGTACTGTCTGGCAATGTCGCAGTGATTTCTGCAGCGCCGGAACTTTGGCCAACCAATAATGAAATCCGGGCAACACCATTACTGTCGGTGACTGCGGAAGCGGTTCCATTACTGAAAGATGCCACTGTGCTGTTGCTGAGTTCAAAGCTGATGAGTTTACCATTGACAGCTCCGCCGTTACTGGAGGTTAAGGTAACCTCAAGCGTCAATGGCGACTGTGCGGACAATTGATTACTTTCAACCCCGGAAGCTGTCATTAATTTCAAATTTGCAGCGTACTTCGGAGTTTCGGGTGTACCGCTTGTTCCCAGAGTTCCCCCCCCACCACAAGCGACTACAACACTCATCAGAAACGCAACGAGAAGTTGCCGGATGTTTCGCATGAAAACTCTCCCTAGCTGGCTATTTTCATTAGATTTTATATCGTTTCTAGCTTAGCCGATCCATCCGCACCACTGCGAGAATTAACTAACGCTAAACCACAATTTTTTCTTTTAGTTTAGAAACTGTAAATCACAAATTTTTCTTTTAGTTCAGAAACTGCTAGATTACGCCGTCCTTCACTCTGTTATAACTCATGTGCCCAGATGACTACAAACACAAAATATAATCTGACCACGCGAATTCTGTTTGCGATGGCTCTTGGTATTCTCGTTGGAACACTGTTTAAGTTCATGCTAGGTGGCGAAACTGAACGCGTAGTCGATCTTGGTGTTTTCAGCTTTGGGATCAAAGCTTTATTTATTGACGGCTTTTTTCATGTCGGCGGGCAAATCTTTATCGCCAGCTTAAAAATGCTGGTGGTCCCGCTGGTACTGGTTTCGTTGATTTGCGGCACCAGCTCTTTGAAAGACATCAAGACTCTTGGTCGTATCGGCAGTAAGTCGATGAGTTTATACATACTGACGACTGCACTTGCCATTGCTATCGCGGTATTTTTTGCCACTCTGGTCAAACCTGGCGAAGGTGTGAACATGACTCCGGCCAGCGATTTCAACCCCGCTGAAACGCCTGGTCTCGCTCAGGTGTTTATCAATATGTTCCCGAGTAATCCGATTGATGCGATGGCTAAAGGCGAAATGTTGCAAATTATCGTTTTTGCCGTGTTGTTTGGTGTTGCTCTGGCCATGTCGGGTCCAGCCGGAGAAAGGCTGAGATTGATGTTCGAAGATATCAATACAGCGATGATGAAACTGGTTGGCATCGTGATGCACTTTTCTCCATACGGTGTGTTTTTCCTGATGGCGAAGCAATTCACTATTCTCGACATGGGAGATATGGCTAATCTCGCGGTGTATTTTGGCTTAGTGCTATTCGTGCTAGTGTTTCATGGTGTGGTCGTTTATGGCGCTTTTATTGCTTTTGCAGCACGGTTGAACCCTCTGATATTTTTCAGCAAAATGAAAGAGACGGCATTGTTTGCCTTTAGTACATCCAGCAGTAATGCCACCATCGCCAGTAATATGACGACTGCGACCCAGAAATTAGGTGTTAACAATAAAGTCGCGTCTTTTACCATTCCGCTGGGCGCAACAATCAACATGGATGGCACAGCTATTATGCAAGGTGTCGCAACTGTGTTCATTGCGCAGGTTTATGGCATAGACCTTAGCTTCAACGATTACTTGTTAGTTGTGCTCACAGCAACTCTCGCATCGATTGGGACCGCCGGAGTACCGGGTGTCGGCCTTGTCATGTTAGCCATGGTTCTGCAGCAGGTAAATCTCCCGGTTGAGGGGATTGCGTTAATTATTGGTGTTGACCGTCTCTTGGACATGACTCGCACGGCTGTCAACGTTACTGGGGACGCGATGGTATCTTGTCTGGTCGGTAAGAGTGAAAAATGTCTGGATGAATCGGTCTTTAATGACCACAGAGCCGGGCAAAACAGCTAATACCCTGTTTATTAAAGTAAAAAGCCGGCACACGCCGGCTTTTTTAATTCCATTGAATACGCCAGCAGGTTTCGACTAACGATGAAGTTTCAAACCGCCGCCGGGCAAAGCCCCGACCGGTTAGATCCTGTTGTTGTAACAAAGTCACGGTCGCGAACTCAAACAGCGTCGAAATTTCCTGTGGTGTGACACTAAAAGGTGGCCCGGCTTTCTCAGCCGCAGGGTACTCAAGACTTAACAGCAGCATATCAGCTGCAGGCAGCAAAGCCCGGAGCTGCCGGACATAGTCCCTGCGCATTGATTCAGGTAAAGCTATCAGTGCCGCACGATCGTAAACGCGACGGCATGATGCGACTTGTTCAGGCTTCAGCAAAAAAAAGTCGCCCTGCCAGATTTGTATATTTCCTGCTGCAAACAGTCGAAAACCGGCCCTATCAGACTGTTGTAAATCAAACTGATGTTCAGCGAAGAAATCTTTGCATGCAATCTCAGAAAGCTCTGAGCCTATCACTGCAGCGGATTGCGCCAGATAAAGCAAATCCGGCGACTTTCCGCATAAAGGCACAAATACAGGGCGTTCATCCGACCAATCAGCCGGCGCCTGAATGAGCAGAGGATGCGGCACGTCCTGGTGCCAGCCCAATTGGTTTTGCTGCCAGCAGCTGAGCCAAAATTCAGGTTGCATCTTAGCGCCAAAACGTCAGTTGTTGTATTTGCTGTAAGCTGCTTTTCAACACTGTCGCTGCGGTCAGGCCAGCCTTTTCAGCCAGAGTTTTGCGGATCCGATATTGAACTTTATAGACTTGCCGTTCAGACAACTGGGATAGCAAATAATCGTCACTCGTACTGATGGCATCGATCAACTTTAAGTCAAGTGCCTGATAGCCAAACCAATGTTCACCGGTTGCAACGTCATCAATATCGAGTTGCTGACGGTTTTTCTGCACAAAGTGCTTGAACAACACATGCGTTTCTTCCAGTTCCTGCTGAAACTTCTGCCGGCCTTTATCGGTATTCTCGCCAAAAACGGTGACAGTACGTTTAAACTCGCCTGCGGTAAATTGCTCAAATTCAATATGATTCTTTTTCAGTAACTTATTGAAATTTGGCAGTTGAGCGATGACACCAATCGAGCCTAGTATCGCAAAAGGAGCGGCAATAATTTTGTCGGCAATACAGGCCATCATGTAGCCCCCGCTGGCTGCGACTTTGTCTACCGCCACCGTGAGCGGAATATTTTTTTGTTTCAATCGTTCTAACTGCGATGCGCCCAGACCATAGCCATGCACAACACCGCCCCCTGATTCAAGCCGAACTAACACTGCATCTGCGTTTGTTGCAACCGCCAACACTGCCGTCACTTCCTCACGTAATGCATCGACTTCATGTGCATCCATACTGCCGGTAAAATCGATGACAAAAAGCTTGGTTTGCAGTTTTTCTGCTTTGCCGGTCATCTTTTGCCATTGTTTGAACGCTTTCTTGTCAAGAAGTTGTTGTTGTAAATCCGCTTGCAAATGCTGATATTCGGCTGACATATCATCAAAACATAACTCGCCTTTACGGGCTTTTGGCTTCACGGTGGCGATCACTATCATGGTGATCACCGCGCCAATGGCCAGCACTAAAGTTAGGGTTTTAGCCAGAAACATGCCATATTCAAATAGAAATTCCACAGATTATCCTCATTCAAATGAATTGCTCGCATTCTAGCTCGCCAGGTATCGGGGCGCATAGCCCTGCCCGGACGAACGGCATCAATCTGTTGACAGGTAAGTTCGGGGCGATAGCCAAGATATGCTGGAGCGACAGGCAAAAAAAAGCCCGGCTAAACCGGGCCGGGCTTCTTGTCACTCAGAGCATTACTGCCCTCTTAACACGGCAGCATTCGTCACCTGAACGGCTGTACCACCAGTCAGGAAGAACGAAACTGTTTGACGCTGCATTTCAGTTGTTGCAGCAGCACTGGCTGTTGGGCTTAGGATTGAGCCATGGTCACCTTCGGTGAAACGGGCGATAGCACCCCGGTCGATGACATAAGCGCCCGCTCTGGCTGGCAAGCTCGCAACACCTAACAAGCGCGCCAGTGGCTCAGTACCACCTAATGGCATGTTTACCGCCTGGTTCGGGATCACCTGATCAGGCTTGTTGGTCGAGCCATTGCCGACAACAGCCAGAATGTGCACAGGAGTTTTACCGGCAACATGCATTGCGGCATAGTTGTTTGGATCACCCGCGTCGGTGATAGTCTGGGCAGCAAACACAAACTGACTGAAAGTCGCATTAATTGCATTTAATGCTGCCACTTGTCCTTTGGCTGTTAAATCTGCCAGGTAACTATCGACAAACCGCGCGGAGCAACCTGCATAAGTGGCGGCATCCACACAAACCTTTTGCGCGTCAACAAAGGTTCTGAACCCTGTAGAAAGGGCAGAAGAGCCTAACATTACGCTGGCTTTGATGGTGTTGCCGAAAGCTCCGGACTCCATTAAGAAGTTAGCAACAGCACCACCTGGCATCGCTAAAGTACTGGATCTGATTTTATACAGCGCGTCTGCAGCCGCATTACCAGTCGTTGCATTGGCTAACGCAACCATACTGGCGCCGGTGATGGCTCCCAGTGAGTGACCGATAAACTGCACGTTCTGCGTATTTAACAGGCCAGCAGTATTATTGAAGTTCAGACCTAACCGCAGCCCCAGCATATCAGCGACACTCTGGCGCAGGTTATCACGGGTAACCAGCATATCAGCCAGATTCATGTACACCGTCGCATTGCCTGATTGTTGGCAAACTGCTTCTGATGCTGAAATGTCGAATTTGCCATCACCATTAACGTCAAAACCACGACTACCATGTAATGGGTGGTCGATCGCAACAGTCGCAAAACCTTGTGATGACAAAGCACCGGTCAGCGCCAACATGCTTTCTTTACATGCAGTGATGCCATGCTGCAGGATCACAACTGGCCAACCTGTAGCCGGTCTTGCAATACCATAAGACTCATTTGGTACCGTCATCTGGACTTGCAACGTTTGCATCGAATTTGGCCGTGGCACTACGTTGAACTTCGTCAGGTGGCGTTGCCTGTCAATACCAAAATCACGTAAAGCACCACCGCTGGCACCTTTACAAACGGCATCGTTCTGCAGTTGTGCCGGGCTAGTAATGCCAGCTTCCAGTGCCGCTTTTTGCGCGTCAGTCAACGCAGCAATCATCGCACCACTGTCACAACGACCAGTCCAGCGGGTGTTCAGTGCCGCATTTGGCGCTGCGGCTGTCGATACACCAAGGTAGTAAGGCAGGCTAATAGTACCGGTGTAGAGTCGGGCAAGTTTAAACGCGAAACGCGGATCTGCGGGATTATCTGGAATAGTCGCGCCGGGAAACAAAATATCCGATACCAGCCGGCCGGTATTCTGAACCGCGACTCTTGGTGGTGTATTACCATTCAGTGGACTTGGCAACATCAGCTGCTTCACCGTTGAAAGTACGTTGGCTGTAGATTGAGTCGTTATAGCAGCCGTGTAGATGATACTGTCTTTTGCAATAGATTGGGTGGATACAGCATTCTCGAAGCTGTTAATCACGCCTTGCAACGAACGCTGCGCTTCAGAACCCAATGGCATCGTTGCCAGATCCTGTTTCACCAGCTCATACGTTGTTGAAGGCAACACACTGCGACCTTCGGAGTCTTTGAGGTTGTTCGTCAGCACCAGAATATATGTCGTAGCGGCTTTTAACGGCCGTAACGGCACCACTGCAATGTTATTACCAACGGCTCTGGTGACAAAATCCTGGCCAAACGTCAATTGGCCAACCGCTTTACAGGCAACGCCGCGTGGTACAGTCCGGCATGATGCGTCGGTCGAAGCCGGGTCGCCCATCAAGACTTCAACTAAGCGCACAGCATCCGGGCGCGAAGCACTGGCTGCATCTAAACTAACGCCGCCTGCAAAGGCCAGCTCCACGGTAAACGGCTGTTGGGTAGACCAACCATCCAGACCACCTAAAGCGGTTTGCGGGTCGGCATAATTTGGTGTTGCTGCAGCTTCGCCCGGCATCACTAATGTGCCGTCCGTTGTACCTTGAAATAGTAAATCGTTCGGCACTGATACTCTGCCGGCCGTCGGGTCAAAAACCACACGGCTGGCCGGTACTAAGACCTGACCATTATTTGCCGTATCTTGTTTGATATCATTGAGTGAATCACCACCACAGCCGGTCAGCCCAAGCGCGCTGGTCACCGCCAGGCTAATCAGAAGCTTCTTCATATGTTCTCCCCGTGTCCTGATTTTTTATTATATTTCCACAGCTTAGATAAGCTGCAGATAAAAATTCCTTTGTGTAGACTGGTAACAGCTACGACCAGTTAAACTTAACCCAATCCGAAAAAATTCGCTAGGGCTAAACTGCAGTTCTCTGAAGAAAGGTGCAAAAAGCCCGACAACCTTGTATTCTGCGGCCCATTTCAGTAGCTGCACAGGTTGTTTTTTCATGCAAAACTTCAATGCAAAGTCAGGGGAACTGACTGGTAAAACGATTTTAGTCACAGGTGCCGGTGACGGTATTGGCCGTGAGGCCGCTCTCTCTTTTGCCGCTTATGGCGCTACGGTCATCCTGCTGGGCAAAACAACCAAAAAACTCGAAGCGGTTTATGACGAAATTGTCGCGACCGGCGCGCCGGAACCGGCCATTGTGCCTTTGGATATCAACGGTGCAACCAAACAGCATTACGTCGATATGGCCAATACCATTAAGGCAGAGTTCGGTAAACTGGATGGACTGTTACACAACGCCGGAATACTTGGGGTTTTGACGCCATTTGAACATATTGATTTGGAGACCTGGCAAAAAATAATGCAGGTCAACGTAACTGGCGCCATGCTGATGACGCAGGCACTGTTACCGGTCATGGCACTGGCGCCGCACGCGTCATTAGTCTTTACAACGTCTGGGGTTGGCAGAAAAGCCCGTGCCTATTGGGGGCCGTACGCAGTGTCAAAATTTGGCACTGAGGGACTGATGCAACTGATTGCAGATGAGTATGAACACTCGACTATCCGTACAAACTGCATTAACCCCGGAGCGACCCGCACAAAAATGCGTAACGCAGCCTATCCGGGCGAAGACCAACGGTTGTTAAAAACGCCGGCCGACATTATGCCGCTGTACCTTTACCTGATGTCAGACCAAAGTTTGCATATCAATGGTCAGTCGCTGGATGCGCAGCCAAAGTAGGCAGATAAGACCAGATCCAAAATAAAAACAGGAGCAATTTGCTCCTGTCAGACTGCTGACAAAGGTCTGGACGTAGATCCAGGCCTTTGATCTAATAGAGGGAGCCCAAATAGGAGCGCCCTCATGCTCAAAGATATATCCCCGCAACAACATCAACTCGAAATGG
>Ga0075154_10000935_pt1 | contig 22381 bp, 21 predicted proteins | sample JI71714BDNA_FD_70965 | JGI IMG/M metagenome (GOLD analysis project Ga0075154, IMG submission 70965) | Wastewater effluent complex algal communities from Wisconsin, to seasonally profile nutrient transformation and Carbon sequestration -... | ecosystem: Engineered > WWTP > Effluent > Algae...
GCCTCCATCAAGGCCAAGGGGGTGTTGCAGCCGCCCGTGGTCGAGATCGAGCGGGACGGGGAGGGCGCGCCGACCGGGAACTACCTCGTCACGATCGGCGAGGGGCGCCGTCAGGGCCTGCGGCTGTTGGCCAAGCGCAAGACAATCAAGCGGACCCATCCGGTGCGGGTCATCGTGGACGCCGAGAACGACGCCCATGAGATCAGCCTCGACGAGAACATCACCCGCGAGGCCATGCACCCCGCCGACCAGTTCGAGGCGTTCCAGCGGCTCGCCGTGGAGAAGGGCTATGGACCGGAAGAGATCGGCGCCCGGTTCGGGGTCTCGGCTCAGGTGGTGCGTCAGCGGCTTCGGCTGGGAGCGGCGGCGGCGGAACTGATGGCCGCCTACCGGGAGGGGGCGCTGGCGCTCGACCAGTTGATGGCCTTCTGCGTCAGCGCGGATCAGGACCGCCAGCGGCAGGTGTTCGAGCAGATCGGGCCCCACACCCCGGCCTACGCCATCCGGCGCGCCATGACCGAGGCCAAGGTGCGGGTCGATGACCGGCGCGTCCGCTTCGTCGGCGTCGAGGCCTATGCCGAGGCGGGCGGCGGGGTGCTTCGGGACCTGTTCACCGAGGACGGCGGCGGCTGGCTGGAAGACGTGGTCCTGCTGGACCGGCTGGTCGGCGAGAAGCTGACCGGGCTGGCCGACGAAGCGCGCGAGCGCGAGGGCTGGAAATGGGCCGAGGTCAGTCTCGATTATCCCGACGTGACCGCGTTCGGGCGGGTCTATCCGGTGGCGGTCGAACGGTCGGAGGCGGACGCCGCCGAGATCACGGCCCTGTCCGAGGAGTACGACGGCATCGTCTCCGAGGCGGGGGTGGAGGGTCTGTCGCCGGAGGCGGATGCGCGGCTGGAGGAGATCGACAAGGCCTTGCAGGCCTTTGGTCCGGACTTCGCCTACGCCGACGAGGCCAGGGCGCGGGCCGGGGTGGTGGTGACGCTGGGTCACGACGGCTTCGCCCGGTTTGAACGCGGACTGGTCCGCGTCGAGGACGTGCCCGCCGATCCGCCGTCGCCGTGGCAGGAGGACGAGGCGGCGGACGATGGTGCGGACAACCGGCCGGGCTCAGAGGCGGAGGCCTCCGAGGACGAGGCGCCGTCGGCCTTGTCGGATCGTCTGCTGATCGACCTGACCGCTCACAAGACCATGGGGCTGCGCGACGCGGTGCAGGCCGATGTGAATGCGGCGCTGGCGACCGTGGTCCACGCGCTGGCCTTGCAGGTCTTCTATCCGGGCTACGGGGTCTGGACGCCGCTTCAGCTTCGGCTGACGACCACCGGACTGGAGCGGCTGGCACCGGGGGTGGACGATGGTCCCGCCGGGCGCCGGGTCAGCGACCGGTGCGAGGCGTGGGGTGCGCGCCTGCCCGAGCGCCCGGAAGACCTCTGGGGCTTGGTGGCCGCGTTGCCGCCTTCGGAGCAGCTGGACCTGATGGCCTGCTGCGCCGGGGTCGGCCTCTACGCCGTGCGCGATCCGCACGACCGGCGGCCCGGCGCATGGGCGCAGGCCGAGACGCTGGCGACGGTGGTCGGGCTGGACATGGCCGGGACGTGGACGGCGACCGCCGCCAGCTACTTCACCCGCGTGTCCAAGGCGCGGGTGCTGGAGGCGGTGACCGAGGCCGTCAATCCGGAGGAGGCGGGCCGGATCGCCGGTTTCAGGAAGGGCGACATGGCCGAGGCCGCCGAACGGCTGGTCGAGGGCAAGGGCTGGCTGCCGTCAGTCCTGAGAGTGGCCAGCGCCGAAGCGCCGGATGGAGGCGGCGCCGAGGGAGAGGCCGTTGACGCCGCGCCGGTGTCGCCGCCACATGACGACGCTTACGCGTTCGCGGCTGAATAGCCGCCGCGCGAAGGTTGAAGGAGACTCGGCCGCGCGCCCTTTGGGGGCGCGCGGCTTTTTGCACGGGAACGCCCTGCGGCGTTCTGGACCGCCCGGCACCAACGCGCCTAGGCTGGGCCATGATTCCGACAGTCCTGATCCCCGGTCTGGTTTGCACCGCCGAACTGTTCGCATTGCAGGTCGGCGCTCTGTGGACGCGCGGGCCTGTCACCTTGGCGTCGACGCTCAACGGCGAGACGATGGGCGATCTGGCCGCCGCCATCCTCGCTGACGCGCCGCCGCGTTTCGCACTCGCGGGTCTGTCCATGGGCGGCTATGTCGCCCTCGAAATCATGCGTCGCGCGCCGGATCGCGTCCTTCGACTTGCCCTTCTGGACACATCCGCCCGCCCGGACACGCCGGAACAGACCGAAGGTCGGCGCGCGGCCATCGCTCGGACCAAGGCCGGCGAGTTCGAGGCGGTCCTGGGCGAAACGGCTCCTCGACTGCTGCATCCCGATCACCAGACCGACGCAACGCTGATCGGCGCCCAGGTCCGCATGGGTCTGGCGGTCGGCGCCAAAGCCTACGTACGCCAGCAAACCGCGATCATCGGTCGGATCGACTCCCGCCCGCACCTCGCCGGGGTCACGGTTCCGACCTGGGTCCTGGTCGGCGACAAGGATGCGGTCACGCCGCCGGATCGGGCGAAAGAAATGGCTTCCGCCATCCCCGGGGCACGGCTTGAGATCGTCGAAGGCGCCGGTCATCTGACTCCGATGGAGCAGCCCGACGCGGTCGAACGCCTGCTTACGGAATGGCTCGCCGACTGAGATCACGAGGCCGAATTTCGGGAGATTCAGTTCACGAGCGCTCCTTCGTGAACTGAACGAGGAATTGGAACATACTGTTTGAAACCCGCTAATTTGCGGAACTCACGAAGCAAATTGACGTTTCAGAAGGCTTGGACCCAGAAAACTGTTTCTAGACTACATGGATATCGAAGGCCAAAAATTCGGCATCGCTTCTGAAAGGAGATGCCAATGGAGACGATGTCCGAACTGATCCGCGACCTGGGCCAGCTGCCCGTGCTGGTCCTGGCCTTGCTGGTGTGCCTGGGCGCCCTGGCGCTTGCCGCCTACGCCATTCACGCCGTTACGAAGGGGAGACCGAAATGAGCGCGAGACGCGATGAATGGGTCTCCCTGCCGACCGCCTGGATCGAGGCCGGTGGCCTCAAGAAGTTCAAATGGGCCTCGGCCGGGGGACACCGGGTCGCCGCCCTGATGGTGCTGATGGTCATCGCCCATCACGCCGATCAGGACGACGGCGTGGCCAAGGTGACCTATGACGCGCTCGGCGACGCGACAGGGCTCAGCCGGGTTGTGATCTCGGCGGCGCTGACGCTTCTGATCAAGAGGGGCCTGATCCGCCGCCCCGAAGGCGGGGGCCGAAGCGCGCTGCAACTGGTCGATTTCGATCGGACGGTCGCCGGCTGGGGGAAGCTTCCGTTCCGCGGCCTCTATGCGGGGCGAACCATCCCGGGGTTCTCCGCCTTCAGGCTTCGGTCGATCGTCGAGCTGGACGCCCTGAAGATCTACCTGCTGTTCGTGGCCCGCCGGAACAACAAGACCAACTATGTGAACATCACCTACGACGGGATCGAGGACCGCACCGGAATCGCCCGCGAACGGATCCGTTCAGCCCTGACCCTGCTGGCCGCCTGCAACATGGTCCACATTGATCATGTGAAGAGCACCACCAATGACTACGGGCTCGCCAACGCCTACCGGCTCGTGCACCTGGACCCGTATCGCCACATGGGCACGACGGGCCGTGGATCCGAGGCCATCGATTTCGTCGATATCTTCGAATAGCCGGCGATCAGCGGGCCGCCGTCTGGGCGGCGTCTATCGGCGCTCACGGAGCGGACGCAAGCCTGCCGCCCGAAGGACCTCGTCAAGGGCGGCCACCACGTCCTCGCGAAGCCTTTCAAGGTCGGCTTGAACGTCGGGGTCGCGGATCATGAACCAGTCACCCTGTTGTCCGACCTGGCCTGATTGCTCGGCCTCGATGAGCGTGACCCGGAACCGCTGAAGCGCGTCCGCCACTACGCCGACTCCCTCGCGGTGACCGTCGTCGTTGAGCGTCCGCCACCCGCCTTCGCCGCGCCGCAGCCGTCCCCCTCGGCGATCCCGCAACTCACCCGTCGCCAGAGCTTGCTGCGTGTCGCTGATCGCCTGTCGGAAGTCGTCACGATGTTCGCAGCTCAGTGGATCGTTGAACGCCGGGCGAGAGAAGGCTTCCGCGAATAACTCGAGCAGATGAAGGTCCCGCTCCGGCGCCGTGCGACCCTGGGCCACCATGGCGTAGTACTCGGTCAGCAAGGGGGCATCGCGGTTCAGGGCCGCCTCATAGTCTGCCCACGACCAGACCTGCACCGCCGACTTCCCTGCCTTTCGCTGGTCGTCGGAGAGCTTGGCGACCTGCGCCTGAAGCCCGCTATCCGGCTTGGCGGTTGTCGCCAGGATGAACCGATCCAGTTTGCCCTTATAGGCCTGGACCTCTTTCAGAGCGGCCTCGACCGAAGCAAGATTGATCGGACCGCCAGGAAGGGGGTCGTTGTTGGCGTCTCGCTCGTCGCGGCGCTTGCACTGTATCCCGAAGCGACGGCCGTCCGCCAGTTCGACGATCACGTCGAGGCCATGCTGGGCCTGACCGGGCCGCCCAACCTTCTGGGGCGCGGGATCTTCGAAGGTCACGCGTGCGGCGCCCACCGTGAGGTCCTCGAAGGCTTGCCAGTAGGCCGGGGGCGCAAGGCCCTGGACAACGCTCGGCATGATGGCTCCCTTCACCGGATCGGTGGGAAATGGCGGCTGACCAGGCGCGCAGGACAGGTGTATGGAAGCGGCAGAGCTTCCGTGCAACCGGCTCGCGCACGGCGACCCGGCGACTCTGGCCTCGACCGACCTGCTGCGGCTCACCGACCGCGCGACTGGCGACATCAGCTATTGGCGCGTGGCCGACGCCGTCCGCACCGAGCGCGGCTGGCGTGGCGTCCTGACGCAGGACTAGGGCCGCCGCCGACGGCGCTGACAGCCTTCGCCGGAAACGGTCGCTTCAGCCTTGATCTGGCATCCTCGCCCGATGCGCGCTCTGTTTCCCGCTCTCGTCCTCCTCGCCGCCTGCACCCCGGCGCCGCCCAGCATTATGGGCCGGGCCTCGGTGATCGACGGCGACACCCTCGAAATCCATGGCCAGCGCATCCGCCTGTGGGGCGTCGATGCGCCGGAAGGGCGGCAGTCGTGCGACGCCGCCGACGGGTCCGCCTACGCCTGCGGCCGACTGGCGGCGAACGGCCTCGATCAGCATCTTCAGGACAAGACCGTCGCCTGTTTCGAAGAGGATACGGACCGCTACGGACGCATGGTCGCCCGGTGCGAGATCGACGGCGAGGACGTGGGCGCCTGGCTGGTGCGACAGGGGTACGCCGTGCGCTACGTTCGATATGCCGGGGTCGCATACGTCGGCGAGGAGGCCGCGGCGAAGCGGGACGGCGCCGGCGTCTGGGCCGGGACTTTCACCAGCCCGGAAGACTGGCGTCGCGGCAGAAACGTCGGACGGTGACGCCTGACCATTGCGGCGGAGCCGGATCGACCTATCTCACAAGTCTGCCCTGGAACGTTGGGCGCCCATTCCTCGCCGGAGGGTCGATCACCTACCTGCCTGCCTTCATCCTGACCTTCATTGTTCAGGTCCTTCTCCGCACCGCGACCGACGCAATTCTGCATATCAAGGGAGGATCGACCATGATCAATCTGAATACCTGGACCAAGACCAAGCTTCGTAACGTTCCGCACTGTGTGGCCGACATCGGCCTTAACTTCACGACTGCGGTGATCGCAACCATCGACGGCCTCGGCGACCATCGCCGGGGCCGTCCTGCGTTTCAGCCGACGACGGCGACAACGGTTCACGCCTGACCCGCTACTCTGCGGTCACCGTCAATCGGGCGATACACCAGCAGTCGTGTCTTGGCGCGGGAGCCGCAACGGGCTTGCGCCGGGATCGTCCGCGAGGGTGAAGACCAGTTGATCGTCGTCTTCGTCCAAGCCGCCGGACTGGAAGGTCATCCCCTGAATGGTCTTGCCGGAGTCGAGGGCGTGTTTGAAGAAATTCTTCATGTTGGGGCTTTCGCCGATCTGACGTCGAAATTGGTCGACCGTCATTCGCCCGGCCAACAGGTCGATCAACGCGCGGCTAGAGATTTTCACTTCCATCGGGCCTCCTATACGTCCGGTGATGTTCATGCCGAGCCACCAACCGCTTGCGGTCGGCTTATAAGCGCCCTGACGGAACAGGGAACGCGCCTGATAACCCTCGAACCGTGGTCTCGGCAGCTGGTTCACGACCGTCTGGAGGGGGGCGGGGTCGAACTCGAAGCCGGGCCGGTTGAAGATCGAAACCTGCCACTGGAGCTTTTCGCGCCCCATCATCGACCCTTTGCGCACCGGAGCGATGACGACGACGGACTCGACGGATCGGGCGTTCGCCTCGACGAAATGCGAGAGGATTTGACGACCTGAGACGCGTCGGCGGGTGGGGTCATAATCTCCGATACCGCCCAGCCGATTGAGGAGGGTAGACCCCGCATCGCCCAGGAAGATGAACCGGTGCGTGCCGTGTCTCGCCGCCTTGAGCTGAGCGAGCTTGCGCATCAGCAGCTTGTAGAGCGGGTTGTCATCGACCGAATGGGTTTCGGGCGGCATGGTCGACCAGGTGTTGTGATAGCGGGTCTGTTTGTGGACAGTCTTCTCGACTTCGACGTCCAGGCCCGGCTCGACCAGCCGAAGCCGCGATCGATCAACCGCGCCGGAGGTGATCCACTGCTCGATTTGCAGCCGGGCCTCTCCACTCAGTTCGTAGTCGACCGGAGCAAGGCGCCGCCGGAAATAGACGCCGCGATCGTAACCGCTCTCCTCTGCGAACCGGTAATAAAGGTGGTCACTCACGCCCTTCCTGAGGCGTGACGCGACTTCGCCGATCCTAACCGCCACTCCATCCATCGCCTCCTCACCTGAGATGGCGTTGTCGTTGGGCGCGGCGATCTCGATCACCGCCGGCTCTCCGGCCACCAGATGCTCGGTATAGGCGTCAGGCCGCTTGTTATCCCCCCACCACTCCGGTTCGATATCCAGGTCGCCGATCCGCGACAGCGCCCAAAGGATGGCGAGCTCCATCTCCGCCGGCAGGGCCTGCTCGACTTTGTCTTTCTCGAGCCTCGCCAGCAGGTCGCGCGCCTTTTGGTCGTCAATGAGCGGAACGATATCGTTCAGCATCGCCTGCAAGCGTCGACGGGTAAAGTGAGGCATTGCGCGGGGCCGCCCATGTCCGCGCAGCGATCTCAAGCTCCGCTGTGACAGTGTTCCCGTCGGGGATGGTCGATGCAACCGCTAATAGATCGAAGCGGTGCCGGGTCGATCAACGCTCAGAACGATGGTCTCTTCGCAATTCACCCTTGGCCTCCTAACCGGCGGGCTAGCTCGGCGAAGACGCCGGCCTCCCGCCAGACCTTACGGCTACCGACGACATAGAGCCGTTCTTGGGCGCGGGTTATCGCTACGTTTAGGAGGTTCGGCTGACCGCCGGCCCATCCACGGGCTCCGCGTTGCTGGGCGAGGGGAGCGCCGAGAACGAAGATTACAGCCTCGGCCTCGCGTCCCTGGACGGTGTGGACCGTCCCCACTCGATCTTGCACCCACTTACCCGGATCGGTGACCCAGTCGTGGAGGACGCGGCTTTCCAGGATCGTTCTCCGCAGGCCGTCCTTCACGACGACAAAGGGAGTGACGATAAAAAGGTCCGGCGTTACGCCGCGTTCCCGCAGGGCGGACAGGAGCAACACGGTCTTTTCGCCTTCCTCTGGCGACCATTTCTCGGTCGCGTCGCCGTCCACCTCGATCCACCGGGACGGCCCTAGGACGTCGCCGATGGGCGAGGGCGCGGACCGCTTGGCCTGGACCATCTGCCGGTCGTAGGCGACAGCGTTGGCAATACCGAACATGGGCTCGGCGCATCGACGATGCACCAGCAGCGGAACGCCGACGGCCCGCGTTCCCGCCCCTGTCGAGAACTCGGCCGTATAAGCGGTAGAGGCATCCGCAAGCGTCTGGGCCGAGGCCACGGGCGCGTTGAACCGGTCCGGATCGACGCCGAAATGTCGCTGGACAGCATCGGTTAGGGTGTCCGGCAGGGTCACGACCGGCGGGATCTGGATCGGATCGCCCACGATGACGGCCCGCCGGCTGCGGATCAGGCCGCCGACGGCCGACTGGGGCGTGGCTTGGCCCGCCTCGTCGATCAGGAGCCAGCCTAGGCTGTCGGCCGGAAGATCCGCGAGCATCCGGTCCATCGAGGCGAAGGTCGTCGAGATCACCGGCGTGATCATGAACAGGGACGACCAGAGGTCGGGCAAGACCGCCTTTTTCTCCGGCGTCGTCAGGGCCGCGCCGGAGAACACATTCATCAGCGCCCCGATGTTGTGGCGGATCGGCCGGGCTGCGGCGTCGATGAAGGCCTTGTGCAATTGGATCGCGGCGACAAACACTTGGTCGCGCAGGCGCTGAGTCGCGGGGTCCAGCCATGGCGTCGTGCGGTGTAGATCCTCATGTGATTGGTCGAAGAAGGGGCGGTCTACGAACCGCGCGCCGATCTCTTCGCGGCGATCGAGCGTCGCCTTCACCAGCGTCGCCAGCGCCTCCAGCACCAGTTGGCCCTCGTGAGCCGGAGGGGCGCCGAGCTGACTCCAATGGGTGATCCGCCCGAGAAGCGGCGCCGGCAGGCTCTCGCCTTCCGTCGTAGCGGAAAGCGGTGTTTCCAGTCCCGTGCGGGCCTCAGCCAGCGTCGCGCGCCACCGTCGCCAAGCGCTCAGTCTGAACAGTCGGCTCCAGAAACCGGGACGCAACTCCGTCGCCGCCTGCAAGGCTTGCAGCGCCTCCAGCAGTCGGGGGAGGGTGGCCCAACGACGGCGCACTTTTTCCAGTTCCATCAGAGCCGTTTCGCTCTCGGTCACGGCGGCCCGGAAACGCCGCCGCGCCTCGCCCCAGCGGCGCAGGGCGTCGGCGCGGCTCGCCGGTGGGTTCTCCGCCGTGACGATCCTGGGCGGACGCTCGGTCACCACGCCGCTCTCCGGACCGACCGCTTCTTCGACTAGCTGCGGCGATCCGCTGGCTGCAGCGAGGTAAGTCTGCAGACCCACTTCCTTGTCCCACCAGAAGGTCTGGCGGAAGCGATTCCGATTTGCAGCGTTGCCGAGCACGGCGGAAATCAGGCCCCAACTCTCACGCTGATGCAGGGCGTCTGAGGTGGTCTTGAAATAGCTGAGCCCCGGCGCGTCATCGGCTACCGCCGTCGCTACGGGTAGTTCGGCGCTGACGTTCTCAGCCGCCTTGTTGGTGTTGCAGGCCACGAGCAACTCATGGCCACGCAGTGAAGGCGCCAGTGCATAGAGATGGATCCAGCCGTTGCCGGCCCGCAGCTTCTGGTTTGTGGTCGAGAAGCCCTGTTCGGGATCGTCGAATGTCGCCATCGCGCGGGCGCGGTCGGTCACGACCGCGGCAACCAGATCGCGCAGCAGAGTGGTCTTGCCCGTGCCGGGCGGGCCGTTGACGCCGAGGACGCCGCCCTCACGCGTCTCGGATCGGGCCAGGTTCACCGCCGCCTGCTGGAGGAGCACCAATGAATGACGACCGCGACCCGGCCAGCGGCCAAGAGGGTGTAGATGCGGCGCCACGGCGCTGCTCAACGCTACGCGATTGTCCAACAGGTTTCGGCGCGTCGCTGGCGCGACGACGCCCAGATATTGCTGCAGCGTCTTCGGCGACCGGCCCTCGCGGACCAACCCGCGTGCGGTCTCCAGGTCGCGCAGGAAGAAGCTATTCACCAGTAGAGGCTCGGGGGTCTCGGAACTCTTGAAGCCGACATAGCTGCGAACCGCGAAGGCGGGCGGGCTGACTAGGTCTGCGGGCAACTCAAGCGCCTCGACCAGGTTGCGCCAGGCGAGGGTCATCATCTCGCTCGACACCGGCAGGGGTTCGCCCGTGTCATCCCGTTGTCGGACGGCCTGTTCGACCAACTCGACCAGTGACCGTTCCACGCCCGCCCAGTCCGCCAGGGATCCGACCCGTCCGGCCAAGGCCTGAGGCAGACCCCAGGCGAAGCTGGCCACGACCACCGGGTCGTCCTCGACCGGCCGGCCCTTCTGGTCGACGATCAGAATGGCGAGCGGCGCCTTGCCGCGCGCCGAGGGCCGTTCGGCGCGGCTGTCGTTGAACGTCCGCGTCAGGCGTTCGATCGCCTTGGGCAGATCCACCGTCCCCAGAACGATCTGGTAATAGACCCGGGTGCCCGGCTTGGCCTTTTCGCCTCGTTCCCACGGCAGACCGCGATCCAACTGAGCGATATAGCGGCGATCACCGCCCGCCAGTTGCTCGGGCCGGACGAAGGACGGCGGCGACAATACCTCCAGCGCCGTCCAGGCCCGCAGGATGTCTTCAGGATCATTCGCGACTGGCTTTTCCGCTTGCGGCTCCGGCTCCGGCTGGCGGACAGGCGCCATGGGCGGCGGCGGCGGCGGCGGCGGCGGCGGTGGCGGTGGCGGCGGCGGTGGACTAGGACGAGGAGGAAATGAAGGGGGCGACGTCACGCGCTCGATGACCTCCGCCGGAACACGCTGGGCCTGTTCCACCCGGGCGGCGAGCGTTCGCGCCCGGTCCGTGGACCGATGGACCAACTCGTCGGCCAACACCTGCAGGCGCGCCCTGTCCTGCGCGCCTTCTTCAAAGGCCCGTTCCAGGTCGGCGATGCTGGTGTTGAAATAGGGTCGCGACACAGAGGAGGCCCAGACTTATTCGTAGAAGGCGTCGAGCTGGCTCGCCTGTTCCGCCCGCAGAGTCTCCAAGTCAGCGATCCGCGCCTTGGTGTCGATGTCGTACATCGGCATCTGCCAGTTGGAGTAAATCACCCGCGTATCGTCATCCGTCGCGTCGTCCTTCGGGAGGCCCTTCTCGATGAGCCGTTTGAGGGTCTCCTGGATCAGCGCAGTGGACCGCGAATGGTCTTCGGTCGATCGGAAGGCCGTTGCCTTCCAGACGTCGTGGACGATCTGGAGCCCATCCCGGGTGAAGGCGCCCGCCCGGCTGAGTGATCTCGCGACCGACAGCACGGTCGGCGCATATCCGAAAATGTCGAGCTCGTCGGCCCAGGCGTCGGGATCGTTCCAAGTCAGCTCGCCGGAGTCCGTGCGCGTCAGGTCGGCGTAGAGCCGTGCCTCGCGCATATAGAGTTCCCAGTTTGGCAGTATGTATTCGCCATAGTCGCCCTCCACGTAGTGCGACACCCGGCGGTCATCGACATAGCCGCGAAGCATGTCGATATCGACCGGCTTCCATCCGCAGGCCTGGGCGTAGATCAGGCGCGAGCCGTGGTCGTAGAACACGCCGAGCTGCCGCTGGGCGCACTCCGACAGACCCGGCGGGCACCGGACGTAGTCGAGCAGGATGATGATCTTGGCCGCTTCTTCGCGTGCGTGGCCGCGCAGGATCTGGCCGATGCGGCCGGTGGCCCCGACGGCCTCGCGCGCGGCATAGAGCGTCTCGGCGCTCGACAACAGGACGGGCAGGCCGGCGGCGATGTGATCGAGCCGTTTGGCCATCGGCAAGTTGACCAGGGCGCCCAATTGCTTCTGGCCGATCTGCTTGGTTTTGGTCGGCTCGGTCCGCGTGGCGTCCGTCATGAGCTATCAGTCCCGCCGCCAGCGGTGCGGCGAAGTTCGACCAGCCGAGCTTCGCCGGCCTCGAGCACGATCGATCTCAGGAAGGCGATGCGATCCGTCAGATAGCCGAGCTCCTCGTCGGTGATCCGGTAATGCCGCGAATAACGCGACTTCACATAGGCGCCGCGGAGCAGTTCGAAGCAGCGCTTCTCGAACTTGGTCTCGTGTGGCCAGACTTCGGCCAGGCGCGGGATCAGCGGCTCTGTCATCTTGCGCAGCCGCACGAGATTGTGTGCGCGGGGCGCATAGAGGGTCAGGACCAGAAGAGCGCCCGAGTAGAGCGTCTCGGTAGCTTGATGCAGCAGGAAGGCAGCCTTCTTGTTGAAGCCCTCCGCTCTGGCCGCATTCGCGAGGAACAGGAACTCCGCCACGCTCTCGGAGCAGTCGGCGAAGTACTCCTCTGCCTCTTCCAAGGCGGTCGTCGGCGGTAGGGGCTGGGGATCGACAAAGGGAAATGCCGGCGTGTCCTTCAGCATCAGTCCTTCGCGGATAATGTCGATGAAGAAAGATCGACCGTGTTCGAGCTTGTCGTTCACGTCGTCCAGACTGTGGACGATCAGGCTGACGGGGGTGCGCATGGTCCCTGACGACAGCTCGTCCAGAAGCCGGGCTTCGGCTTCCTCCCAGAAATCGATGTCAGTGAGGTCTTCATGATCGACGACGACCAAAAGGTCGAAGTCCGAGAAGTAACGCCCCACGGGATCATCGACCCAGTCGCCGCGCGCATAGCTGCCGTACAGGATCACCTTGAGGATACGGCCCTCGCGCAGCCGGTCGGCCTTTCGCGTTGCCGTGGCCTTGGCGAAGCTATCGAGGATGATCTCAACCGTGCGGTCTAGTTCGCGTCGCTTGCCGGCCGGTAGCTTTTTCAAGGCTCGTTTCATGCGCGGAGTCTCGGAAATGCAGCGCTTGGACGCAAGGACGGAAACAGTTCGCTGAGGATCAATTCAAAGACGCTAGGCCGTCGGCGATACAACCGCCAGTCCTGCGGCGTTTGGGGCCTCCAAACGCCCGTCCCGATCCTCAGTCCGCGGCGGTTCATTCCGGACCGCCTTCGTTCCGATGAGACCCGTGTATTTCGTCCATCCGGCTTCGGATGGCGTTCATAAGAGGCTCGGTCATCTCCAGGAAGGCTTCTATCTGAGGCGGTTCAAGGACGAGGATCGGTTGACCGACGATCGTGGTTTCAAAGTCGGCTGATCGCCAGGGGCGCACAGTCCAACGCTCCAAATCGGAGTGCGCATAGACCTCGTTCCTTTGGCCGATCAGCTGATCGTGCAGGGCCCATTGGTTCGGGTTGTAGGGGATGAGGCGCTTCGGGAAGGCGAGACCGCCACGTCCCGGCGAAAATGGTCGCGAATAGCTCACGACCAGTGAAGTGACGAAAGCGGATTGCTGGAAGTAGATCGTACCCCGACTCCACGGGCGGCGATACCATCCCTTGGCCTTGATGTGCTCGGCGCAACGCCGGGCCAGGGCGACGTCGCTGAAGGACGCATAGAGCTTCGCGTAGAGCGTTCGGTCGCGAGGCGATAATTCGATGTCCATTCGTCGCTCCGAGCGGTGACCGCGCCCCGCGTTCAGGCCTCGCGCGGTCGCAGGCCATGTCGCCGCCATAAGCCGTCGAAGAAGGTGGTGATGACCCTGTCCGCCCCGTGGCCAACCAATTCCTTGGCGCCGAAGCGGTAGACCTCATAGCCGACCAGCCGAAGTTCTCGGTCCGCAGACACCATCTGGCCATAGAGGTCGAGGGAGGCCTTTCCATCGATCGAGAAATGCTGGGACCCATCCACCTCCAGCACGACGCGCTGCGCGTTCGGCAGCAGGATCAGGAAATCCATGCGCTGACGAAACAGGCCGTCCCGATGGCGAAGCTGTTTCACGACGGCGGGATCGTAGTGGAGGTAGACTTGCGGAATCAGGGCCGGCAGATCGTCCCCCAAGCTCGCACGGTATGCCTTGAAATAGGTGTTGAAGAGACTCCGCTCACCATCGGACGCTAGGGACCGATGAAGGCGTTCGCCGAGCGCCTTCGCGGCGGCGGCAGCATCCTTCTGGGGATCGGTTCGATTCCACCAGGCGGTTAGATCCGCCCACCTCAGGCCATCCCGTGGAATCCGTTGATCGTAGACGAGACAGCTATCCTCGTTGTGCAGGATGACGATGTCGTTGTTGATGGCATCGCGAAAACCGATTTCGGGCTTCGGGCCGATGGAGGCGAAGATCAGGTTCTTTGCGGCTCCAGCGACGCCCTTCGACAAGGAGGTCAGTCGGTAGAGCGGAAAGCCCGACTCCTCGTCGCCGACCTGCATCGCGTAGCCATCTCGAACCAGCGCCGCGTTCAACTCGTCCACCAGCGCCGTCTGTTCGGGACCGCGACGCACCAAGGGGTGGAGAGCCGCCTCAAGGAGACGTCCAAAGCGATCGATCGGGCAGTCGTAGGCGCCGATTTGTTCGAAGAGGTATTCGACGCTCCAGTCCCCGGGGTTGAACGTCATGTGCTGGCGAATTTCGTCAGCCAGGGTGCGAGTGCTCAGGAACAGCATGTCCAGAGGCCCGGAGAGCGAGAACAGGGGACGCAGCAGGTCGACGACGTCGCGCTCGCCGGAAAGGTCATCTCCAAAGCACTGGGCGACGCTGCGTCGTGTAATCTCGGAAATCGGCTGCAGGCCTTCTTCCAGAACTCGCAGACCTTTGTCTTCGAGGTCGAATTCGCCTCTGGCGCGGCCGATGTCTCGCGCCAACTCCGCCAGGCGGCGAAGCCCAAGCGGTTCCAGCGACCTCCACGCTCGATCTCTTTTGCTCTCGCCTTCTTCGTGGGGAAGGATCACCAAACCGAAGGTGCTGCCGCGCTCCGGCATGGTGTCGTTCGTGCCGGAATCCTTCAGCCAGGCCGCCAAGGTTCCGCGTAGATTCGCGTCTGTCGTCATGTCGCCGAACTCGTGAGACGACGTTCGATCATTGGTCGGCGCCGCTGGAGATGAGGTCGTCGGTCCCTATGGGCCAGCTTCCATGCACGACTTCAAATTCTGGTCCGGCCGCCGCCGCCAGCGCGGCTGCTTCAGCCTGAGTTGGAGCAACGCCGGCGAGCGACCACGGTGCGAAACGTCTAGCCCCCCACACCCTTCGATGACCGGGGTTGAGCGGATCGAGTGTCGGGGCCCAGGAGGGCAGTTGAGGCAAAGCCTCAAACCACGTGGCCCATGCGGTGCCAAGGCTCTCGCCTTCTTCTGGGGCTAGTCCTCGACTGACGAGTCCGATCACTTCGCCTGCCATGTTGAACACCGGGCCGCCGCTCATCCCAGAGGGCCAATCCGCAGCGACCTCGAACACCGGTGTCAGCTGAGATCGGTCCCGGCCGTGGGGATGCAGGGCGGTCACTCGTCCGTAGCCGGCGAACATGCCTTCTTCGACACGGGTGGCGACGCGTTCGGCGTTCCCGTGGACCGTGTCGATCTGCGGATAGCCGACAGCCACGACGACGTCGCCGACCCTGGGGCCGGCATAGCCCAACCGGATTGGCAAATTACGGATCATGTCCGGGGGAGGGCGCGTAGCCGACTTCAAGACCGCAATATCGAGCGCCTTGTGATCAACCCCGCCCCGAGTGAAAGCCAAAGGATCGTCGATCTGAATCGCCGGGGAGAAAGTTTCAACAAATCGGGCCAAGGCTTCCTGAGGAATGCCCATAGTACCGAATATCAATCCGATGCCGAGCAGGGCGATCAGGTTGTGATCTCCGCCGAAGGTGAAGATCTGTTCGTTCGCCGGACCCGTTTGAGGACCACCGCCTCGGACGAGGTCGATTACATGGTCCGCCGTTAGGAATGTGCCCCAGGAATCGGCGGCGAACGCCGTGCCCATTCCATGCAGCCGACCTTCCGTATCAGCCATGAACATCGGCACGATCGCCTTACGAAGACCGAAGGGATCTTGGATCAAGAACTGTGTAATCGGGTCGTCGTGCCGCGGCCTAAGCAGATGCTTTCGTTCGCCGGCGGCGTGCTCCTCGCACGTTTGAACGACGACCGGTTCGAACTCGTTTGCAGTGCCGGCCATCGTGGTGCGCTTTAGGTCGTTGGAGGGGATACCCTACGCCCGCGATCCCTCCACGTCAGAGTGAACGTATCAAGAGCATTGTTGTCTGGCTGCGGAAGGTCAGATTGCCTGGATGAAGCAGATCGGGAACATCAAGATGAGCGCAGACTCTGACCTGCCCGCACCACCCGGCTGGGGGACAGACGAACTCACCCAGTTTTTCGACCTGGCAAGAGCGAACCAGTATGCGACATTCGTTCACAAGCGGCCAGTGGTTGACCGCTTGGTCGCCCTCGATCGCTGCTTCATGACGATCTCCGCAGACTGGACCAATCCGCAGGGCCTGGTGCCCGCCAACCTCCTCCTGCGAACCCATTCCGCTTTTCGCGCCGCGGCGGCGGCGGCCATGGCAGGGCAGACCGCTGAGACCTATCCGCTGGTGCGGTCGGCGCTTGAATACGCCGCCTACGCTCTGCGCATTCACGACACGCCGGGGTTGGCCGAAATCTGGTTGCGCCGTCATGACGACGATGCGGGTCGCAAGGCGGTGCTGAAGGCCTTCACCATGGCGGATCTGCGGACGATGATCGCCAGCAAGAACCGCAAGGCAGCCGAGGTGTATTCGGTGCTGTACGAACGCAGTATCGACTTCGGCGGACACCCGAACGAGCGCGCCATCACCGGCAATATGGACATGGTCAAACACGACGATCATTCCAGCGTCGCCCAAATCTACCTCCAGGGCGACGGGCCCGCGCTGGACCAAGCCTTGAAGACGGTCGCTCAGGCGGGCGTCTGCTGCCTTGAGGTCCTGCAGGAGGTTTTCCCAGCTCGATTCGAGCTACTCGGTGTCCGCGCTGAAATTCTCAATCTTCGCCGAGGCCTTTAGGGTTCAGAAATGCAGCTCCCCTGGGACGAACATTTCGCCGAAATCGTCCTGCCGGCCTGGCAGGCATACAGGGCGGCCGAGTCGAGGCTCAGTGCCGCCACTGAAAACGAGACCCAAGTGGAACGGGCCGCCTATGATGCCTTGCGCGAAGGCGGCGCGGCGGCATTTTACCTCCACCACTTCGGAGAGATCGTGCTTCGCGCCCGCCCCGAATGGCTGCCCCCGGAGCTGACTAGGCCTCACGAGGTATGGGCCTGGCTGGCCTCGTTCTGCACTATGCTGAGAACCGAGCGTCCGATTGACGACGTCGCTCTTCTTTGGGCTGTCGCCGACGCCCTGAAACATGGGGTGCTGACGCGCAATCCGGACCAAAGACCCATTGAGGCGAACGAAGCCGTGCTCGTCGTGTCGAGCGGTTACGGGACGCTCGCCTTCGGTGAGGGAAAGTACGGGGGCGGAGCACAGGTTGTGCTCCAGGCCAAGACAGGACCTCGCGCACTGTCCAGCGTGCTGCAGAACGTCGTCGACGCCTGGAGGCGGGCAGCCGGCCTGCCGTTGCCTCCGATTGGGGAAGGGCGCAGCTTGGCGCTTACTCCATCTACCGAATTCTAGAACTCCCCTGTATCCGGCGATCCAAAGCAAGCGCCGTCCTCGGGGGCATGCTCGTGGTGCACCCTGCACTATTGCCTGTAGTAGCCGCGCAACGAGAGCGAGTTGAATTGGGCGCACTAGCGGCGTCAACGAGCGGCGGACAGAGAGATGGAGCGGCGCGTGACCAATTGGATTATCGCAGCCGAGGCGGCCTATTTCGACGCTCTGTGGCGTCGGCGCGGCGAGGCGAAAAGGATTGTGTATCGCGAAGTGACCTTTGTGAACGGCGACCGTCCGGCGCGTCACGACTGCCACGCCAATGCGGCGCGGTGGGCGGCCCAGACGCCCGATGTCGTTCCTGTTCATGGTTGGCTGATCGAGGCCGGCGACGAGCATGCTTTTCGACTGGCCGCCCATTCCCTGCTTGAGCACTGCGCGACCGGGTTGTTCGACATCACTCCGCTCGATCCGTTCCAACCAGCTTTCCTGCGGCATGAGGGATCGGCGGAAAACTTCTTCGCCCTGCTGCCCCGGTTCAACACCCAGCTCTGGCCTTTGCCGGGATCGGCGAAGGATCAATGATGCTGCGCGACCGAGCCGGCTGCGGCTGTCCCATGGTACCGCGCTTGTTCGGAGGAGCGACCGGCGCAGAACGCTGGTCCTCCCGCTGAGAAGGTCAGAGATCTTTGGGCATGCCGGGACTGCAGATCGCTCGCTCGAACAAGCTGAGGCGATCAAACGCCATGGCCGCGCCGTCGCGGTCGTAACGCGCCTGATAGAGTTCGAAGGTTTTCCGGTTTGCCCCAAGACATTTGGCGCGAAGGATGGCCAAGGTTTTGACGACGTCGCTTTCGGGCGTGCGCATTCCGAAGATGACGCCTTCCAAGTCTTCGAACCGGTAGGTTGCCTTGCGCGCTTCGAGCGGGGCGAGGTCCGACAAGGAGGAAGCCAGGACCAGCCGCAGCTCACGCTCGTGGCGCCAATGCCGAGTCTTCTGCAGGTTCAGAATCTCGAACCTCTCCCAATGGGCTTTTCGCCAAGCGGCTTCATCATCGAAGCTGGCCGCGATCTCGCTTCGCGTCTCACCGTCGAAATGCCAGTCGCGGCGAAGGGTGGTCACGGGTGCGTCGCCGAAGGCCGTGAAGAATTCGACCTCTGGGAAGGCTTCGACGTAGTCGATGGGGTCGAACTTCATCGGGACGTAGTTCCGCTTGACCTTCGGCTCCGATCCCCGGTGTCCAGACCAGCCCACCACCCGCTCAAGATCAAGACCGGGGCGGTCGCCGCAGGGGCGGGTTCTGAACTTCAGACACAGACCCCGGTGGCTGTCCGCGTAGCCGCTCCACATGGCCGCATCGCCCGGATCCTCCACGAAACAGGCTGAGTAGGCGGGAGGATAGAGGACGGTGTGCAGATGCTCGACATACGCCTCGGGCGCTTCGAGCATAAGGAAGGTGAGAGGCGAGGGTGGAGCGGAGTCCGTTTCCATCGCCGACAGGGTCGCGATCTGTCGGGCGACGCGGATGGCGAAACCATAGAGAGGCGCTTCCCCGGGGGTGGACGACCGCAGGACGTCGTCTAGCTGCGGCGCGGTAGCGGTCGCCTCGGCTTCAAGCTGCTCGAGCCAGGTACGAAACTCGGCGGCTTCCGTCAGGCCGCACATCGGCTCTCGGGAGACGGCGGCGAGAGCATGAAGGTGGAGAGATTTTAGGAGGAAGGTCAGTTCCTCTCGCCGGATCGGATCGGATCGGAGGGCGAGTGCTTCGATCACACGGACGACGGGCGTCTTGGCGACAAAGGCTGCGGCCGCCTGATCTGCGCCTTGGCGCAACATCGGCGTCGGCGGGTGGATGTCGAAACGGTGGGCACCCATCAGGTGGAGGGCGGCGTCGATAGGGTGATCGTCGATAAGAACGAGTGGCGTGGCGATGGCCAGGAGGCGGCCGTAGTGCCGGAACAGGTTTCGCCATGCGATGGAGTCGCCCTTCCAGACGATGTCGCGATAGCCTTCCATCGGATCATTCTGCTCGGACGCGGACGAGAAATAGATCTCCTGCCTATCGAGCTCATGGAATTGATCGAGCAGCGCCGAGGCCGATCGAAAACGATAGAGGTGGCGGCCGGTCGTCATTGGGGGCGGGAAACTCGCGGTTTTCTACAAGAATTGTCGAACAAAGAGTGAACATTTCCTTGCGAGCTTTTACACGGCGTGTCTAGAGCGCATCCGGGTCGACTGTCCGGCCCGGGAGCGAGCCGTGAGAGAGCAGGCGATTCGGCGCATTCCGCGCGAAGACATCACGCCCGAACTCGGGCGACGCCTGATCGTGCGCTGCGACCGACCGGGTTGCGATCATGCGGCCTTGATGGACCCCCTGCCGCTGTTCGGCGCACCCCGCCATTGGCCGACCGCCGGTCAGTCGTATCGCTTTCGCTGCCGGTGCGGCCACCGGGTTGCGCGCCTCTCCTATACCGCCAATGGCGACCAAGTTGAGGGGCCGGTCTCGGCCGCAGCGCTCCGGCTCTGGTTCTAGGATGCACAGGCCGTTCGGGCCGCCGGCTCCAGCGTCACTGATCACCGTGCAATCTGCCCGGCGACACGGAATGTCGTTGCGCATCGCCTGCGAGCCGTGCGGCCGGATCCAGGTGGTCGACGGGGCCGCCCTCCCGGTGATCGCTAGAGCGACGGCGGTCGGGGAGCTCTGGCTGGCCGGTCGGTTCCGCTGCGCGGACTGTCGGCGTCCGGCGTCATGGCTGGAACTCATCGACCAAGGGCAGGTGAAGACGCGGCCGGAGCGCTGGGGCCTGGGCGAACCTTTCGTGGCGGAGCGGCTGCGCCGGCATTGGCGGCATGATCCCTACGACCGGCGTGACTGGCCCGCCTGGTTCAGGCGGCGGTGACCATTGTCGTCTCTCCTGCAACGAGCCAGTCTTGCGCGGCCTCTCAATGGCCTGATCTGACCGAAGCCCGTCCGGCTTCCGCAACCGTTCGCTCGACTTTCTTCCCCGGCCTGACGGCCTTCCTCGCGAGGCAAGAAAGTCGCTCTCCCGGTCCTCCGCTTCGCTGCGGGGTCTCGCCGTGCTCGCCCTGCGGGCCGTCCGGTCTCCGGTCCGTCGATCGCCATCGAGGCCGCGGCAGGCGTGGCCCGACATCAGCAAGGAGAGACGACAATGGCCACCATCGGCACCTTCACCCAGCAAGCGGACGGCAGCTACAGCGGTTCGATCAAGACCCTGACCCTCAACGTCAAGACGGCCCAACTGCGGGCCAACGAAAAGACCGACGACAAGGCTCCGGACTTCCGAATCTTCTCCGGCCAGACCGAGTTCGGCGCCGCCTGGAAGAAGACGAGCCAGCAGAACCGCGACTACCTGTCGGTCAAGCTCGACGATCCCAGCTTCCCCGCTCCGATCTACGCCTCTCTGGTCGAGGTGGACGGCGGGCACAGCCTGATCTGGTCCCGCTAGGCCGATCGCGGCGGCGCTCGTGAGCGCCGCCGCTTTCTGGCACCCGCAGACTCAGGTCTGCAAGGCCGATGGAGCCGGGTTCGGCGTCGGTGGCGACCAAGGGTCGCCGAAGCTCGCCGCTCTCAGTGAAGTCAGAAGAAGGGTGGCTTTTGCACTGAGATCGACTTCATGAATAAGTCGCCACAGGACAAAATCAGTGAGGGCGCTCATCCGCCTGACGTCGAGCGCTAGGACAGCGCGTTCGCCCTGGTGCACGAGATTGGACCGCAAACCGTAGAGTTCCAGGACCAGTTCAGAGGTCCTGTAGCGGGCCGCCGGCTTGTCGCTACGCATCACCGCCACCTGACGGGCAATGGTCTGGGCGATGGGCTCCCCCTTGCCCGGAGAGAGGAGAGCTTCGAGCGCCGTGAAATAGAACAGGAGGGCCTCGGATCGGTCACCAGCCCGTCGAGCCCGCGTCAGCCAGCCGAGCGCAAGCGCGATCCGGCCTCCGACGCTGTCCTTGATCGGTTCGAAGATCGCCGCCGCCTTCGCCTTGGCCTCATCGCTCTCAAGGCTCGCGACGGCCGCCGCATCGAGTCCGTAGTAGCGAGGCGCGGTGAAGTCGCCGGTCATGACGGTGTCCCCGACAAAGAAGACCCCCGGAAGGTCTCGAGGCGTCGGCTCGAAGGGGGCAGGCTCCCGGTCCTTGTGGCCGGGCGCGAGGCCGGCCCAGGGACGATGAAGGAAGCGGGCGAGGGCGATCGCAACATCGACCAGCCAGGTGCCCTCGTCACGAACGTTTCGGCGCGCCGCTGTGACCTTCACCCACCAACAGGTGTTGGGAAAGGAGGCTTCCGTCGCGCCGTCTCTCCAGGACACGCCACGCCCACCATTGATGACGAACCGGATGTGCTCGTTGTCGAGTGCATCGACCCGGCGCTTGGCGATTTCCGCGTCGAGGATTTCCACCGGCCCGATGTGAACGCTATGGACGCCCGGGTCGCGCCGAAAGGTGAAGTTGGGGAGGACGAGATCGGCGGTGACCTCGCCGATGGCTTCGATGTCGGCCAGCATTCTGCGCGCCGCAGACGGCACTTCATTAGGCTCCTCCTGAGACAGCCAGGCCGAAGCCAGACCCCAACAGGCCCTGCGGAGCTCATCTTCGTGGGCCGCCCGGGGACCAAGCTTCCGCGAGACAAGTTCTACGAGATCAGACAGGGCGTTAGTGACCGGGGCGGTGTGCTTGAAGGTCAGCGCGCCGTGCGCCGTCCAGCCGAGGCCAGCCGAGAACACAGCACTCATCTCCTCTTCGGTGGGGATCACCGCGTCGGTCGCGCAGGCGAGAAAGATTTCGGCCAGCTCAACCAGTTTCGCATTGTCTGAGAGACGGGAGCCGCCAGCCATGCAGTCCTCTTTAGTGTTGGACCAACCGATGAACGACGACAGACGTCACAGCAAGTCTGGCGGGAATACCCGCCCAGGCTGGGGCGCCCTTCAGGGCGGCGGGCGAGCGGCCGGGAAGCGGACGCCGAGGGGAGGGCGGGCAGCACCGGAGGCCTACGGGGCGAGGGGGGTGACGGTCTAGGGCAGGATAGGCTTTGCGCCGGCAATGTCTGACAGACCCGCATCTCCGATGGACCGCATCACCCTTCGCCTCCCGCCCGACCTGACCCGCCGGTTCGACGCCGCCGCCGCCGGTCAAGGCGGACGCTCGCGGCTCCT
>Ga0075154_10000936_pt1 | contig 22376 bp, 22 predicted proteins | sample JI71714BDNA_FD_70965 | JGI IMG/M metagenome (GOLD analysis project Ga0075154, IMG submission 70965) | Wastewater effluent complex algal communities from Wisconsin, to seasonally profile nutrient transformation and Carbon sequestration -... | ecosystem: Engineered > WWTP > Effluent > Algae...
GCCACAGGTGTGGACGTGGACACCATCCGCTACTACGAAAAGCAAAGTCTTCTGCCGGAACCGGCCCGGCAGGACAACGGCTACCGTGACTATGCGAGCGCCCACCTGGAGCGCCTGGCCTTCATCCGCCACTGCCGCGCACTGGAAATGCCGCTGGCCGACATCCGCCGGTTGCTGGGCGCGCTGGACGCTCCGGGCGAGCCACACCCGGATGTGGACCGGCTGGTTCAGGAGCAGATCGACAAGGTGCGGGCGCGGCTCAAGAGCATGCGAGCGCTGGAGAAGCAGTTGTTGCTGCTCCAGGCCGCCTGTGGCCGTTGTGACGACGAAGGCACTGACTGCGGCATCCTCAAGGAACTCGTGGCCGCCGCGCACGGCGAAGCCTGCGCGTGTCATGCCCATCTTGCGCACTGACCGACCATGAAGGCCTTGTTGCTGTACGTCGCCACCACATGGGCCTACACAGCAGCAACTCCAATCGACAGAGTCAACAGGTTCAAAGACAAATTTCAGTCAAAACTGTCATCTTCGGGCAATCTCGCGGTCACTCGTCCATTACTACATTGCTCCTGTACTCGGTACCGCGTTGCATCACCCGATCAACGTGAAACTTTCAGGAGCAACCATGATTCGCAAGTTCAACATCCTCGTCCTTTCGTTTGCAGCAACCATCCCGGCTTTTGCCATGGATGCGGCTCAAGCCGAAGCCAAGCAGACTGTCCCGCTGGTCAATGGCGAGACGCTCTACATTTTCAAGGACGGAAAGATGGCAAAAGCCAACCAATATGGACGCACTGCATACCTTGCCAAGGGAGAGGTCGTTCAATCCGTGGATGGTCAGAAGATCAGCACAGTGGGCAACGAAGTCGCTCGCCTCGACTACCTGGCGCGCAAGGGTCATCAAAACTGATGGCGTCACTCGCGTGAAGACGGCCACCCTGTCTTGGGTGGCTTTTTTACTTGCGACGGAAGATCATTGCAAAAACGATCACCATGGCCAGATAGTTCATCACCATGAACCACGTGTTGTTCCATGCGACGCCATCAAACCCCCAGTAGGTCACCGGATAGAAAACCGGGGATGGATAAAAATCGGCCGAATGGGTGAACACGTCGATTAGCACGTGGGACCACCAACCCAACAGCGGCAACCAGAAGCGGCTCAGCCAAAGCCAGAGTACCCCTGTGACGGCCCCCGCCACCAGCGCGCTATGCATTACGCAATGCAGGTGGTGGGTCAGGCCGGCGAGCAGCGGCGACATTGGGGGCTCGTACCCGGGCAGCGCATTGGCATAGGCCAGCAGCACACCCCAGCCCTCAGACGACGACAGCGTCAGTGCGACCAGCGGCGCAAGCTGGACCAGATCAGGCAACACCGCCAAGCCCACCGCCAGCCCGACGGTCCGGCGGTCCAGCGGCCGGTGCCGGTGCCAGGCCGCGGCGCCCAGACCCACCCACAGTCCGTGTGCAAGGATGTCCATGGCGCATGCCCTCTTGTGCAGTGAATCTGTCCGCTATCGGTTGCGCAGGCGCAGCGCATTGCCGATCACCGACGCCGAGCTCAGGCTCATCGCCAGTGCAGCAATCAAGGGCGACAGCAGCCAACCCGTCAACGGGTACAACACGCCGGCAGCAATCGGGATGCCCAGTGCGTTGTACAAAAAGGCAAACACCAGGTTCTGCTTCATGTTGCCCACGGTCGCTTCGGACAGCGCCCGCGCGATCGCGATCCCGCGCAGATCGCCCTTGACCAGCGTCACCTGCGCGCTGTTCATCGCCACGTCGGTCCCGGTTCCCATGGCCACGCCCACATCGGCCTTGGCCAGTGCCGGCGCATCGTTGATGCCGTCACCGGCCATCGCCACCACCCGACCTTCCTTCTGCAAGCGCTCAACCAGCAGCAGCTTGTCGGCCGGCTTGACCTCGCCATGCACCTCGTCGATGCCCAGGCGGGTGGCCACAGCCTGGGCCGTCGTCAGGCCGTCACCGGTGGCCATCACAATGCGCAGACCCGATGCCTTGAGGGTCGCCAAGGCCTCCGGCGTGCTGGCCTTGACCGGATCGGACACCGCCAGCAGGCCCATCAACTGACCATCCATCGCCAGGTGCATCACGCTGGCACCTTCTGCACGCAAAGCCTCGGCCTGCGGCACCAGCGCCGCGACCGAGACGCCCATCTGCTCCATCAGCGCGGTGTTGCCCAGCGCCAACTGGCGCCCAGCCACCTGGCCACGCACGCCGATGCCCGTGCCAGACTCGAAGTTCTCGGGTTTGTCCAGCACCATGCCGCGTTCGCGGGCGGCACGCACGATGGTTTCGGCCAGCGGGTGCTCGCTGCCCTGGTCCAGGCTGGCGGCCAGGCGCAGCACCTCGTCGGCGTCAAAACCGGTCGCGGGAACGGCGCGCTCGAACGTCGGGCGACCTTCGGTCAATGTGCCTGTCTTGTCGATGATCAGGGTGTCGATCTTGCGCATGTTCTCGATCGCCGCGGCATCCCGGAACAGCACGCCATGCGTGGCGCCCCGACCGGTCGCGACCATGATGGACATGGGAGTGGCCAGACCCAGGGCGCAGGGACAGGCAATGATCAGCACCGCCACCGCGTTGATCAGGCCGAACACCCAGCGCGGCTCGGGGCCGAACAGCCCCCAGCCGAAGAATGTCAGCAAGGCAATGCCCACCACCGTGACGACGAAGTAGCCCGCCACCACGTCGGCCATGCGCTGCATCGGTGCCCGGGAGCGTTGTGCCTGGGCCACCATCTGCACGATCTGCGACAGCATGGTGGCCGCGCCCACGCGCTCACTGCGCATCACCAGCGCGCCGCTGGTGTTGAGCGTGGCACCAATCACCTTGTCGCCCACCCGTTTGGCCACCGGCATCGGCTCGCCCGTGAGCATGGATTCATCGACCGCACTGCCGCCTTCGGTCACCTCGCCGTCCACCGGCACTTTTTCGCCGGGGCGCACGCGCAGCACGTCACCCACATGCACATGGTTCAGCGGCACGTCCTCTTCGGTGCCGTCGGCGCGGATGCGGCGGGCCGTCTTGGGAGCCAATCCGAGCAGCGACTTGATGGCCGTCGAGGTCTGCGACCGGGCCTTGAGTTCGAGCACCTGGCCCAACAGCGTGAGCGAAATGATCACGGCGGCCGCCTCGAAGTACACGGCGACGCGGCCCATGGAAATGAACGAATCCGGGAACACCTGTGGCGCGACCGTCGCGACCACGCTGTAGACAAACGCGGCCCCCGTGCCAAGACCGATCAAGGTCCACATGTTGGGACTGCGATGCATCACCGACTGCCAGCCACGAGAAAAGAACGGCCAACCCGCCCACAGCACGATGGGAATGGACAAGAGGAGCTCGACCCAGCTCTGCGCGGACATGTCCATCCACTGGAGGCGGTGGCCAAACATGGCGAGCACAAACACCCCGGCGGTCAGTGGCAGCGTCCACCAGAAGCGGCGCTGAAAATCGCGCAACTCCGGGTTGTCGTCGTCTTCGATTTCCGGCAGCAAGGGCTCCAGCGTCATGCCGCATTTGGGACAGTTGCCCGGATGGTCCTGGCGAATCTCTGGGTGCATCGGGCAGGTGTAGACGGTGCCGGCGGTGGCTGGCGCAGAGTCCGCTGGTGCCGTGGACACGAGGTACTGCAGCGGGTTCGCCGCGAACTTGCCCTGGCACTTGGCACTGCAGAAGTAGTAGGGTCGCCCCTCGTGTTTCAGCGTGTGTGCCGACTGCGGCGTGACCTTCATGCCGCACACCGGGTCCTTGAGGTCGGTGGGCGACGCGGGCACGGTCGGTGGGGTGTGGCTGCTGTGGTGCTGGTGTGTGCTCATGTCCATGGGCCTACTGCTTGTCGTCCTGTGCGCGACCGGGTGCCTGCGGGTGCCGATCATGTCCTCCATGACCATTTCCATGCATCAGGTGCATCAGTGGGCAGGCCAGCAACAACAGATAGGGCCAGAAGCCCATAACATGGCCCCAGTGCTCTCGCAGCAGGTAGAAGCCCGCGATCAAGGCAGCCGTTGCCAGCGCCATGCCGGCCGGGCGCCGCCAGAAAGAAGGCACATGGGCTTCGTTATGGTCGTGGTTCATGGTGTCTGGTGCTCCGTTGCCTAGGCTTTGACTGCGTACCGCATCATCATTCCCGCCTCGGCATGTTCCAGCGTGTGGCAGTGAAAGACGTAGTCCTGGTCGCCGGTGTGCGGGTGCGAGAAGTCGATGGCGATCTTGACCGACTCGCCCGGCCAGACCTGCAGCGTGTCCACTACGCCCAGGTCCTGTGGCAGCAGGCCGCGCGCGCCGGCCAGGGGGCGGATCTGGGCCGGGCTGCCCAGGCGCTCGAGCACCCGGAACGAGAAACCGTGCAGGTGCATGGGGTGCGGCATGCTGCGTTCGGCGTTCTCGATCAGCCAGGTTTCACGCGCGCCGCGCTGTACGGTCATCGCAACGGTCGCGTGATCGAACACCCCGCCGTTGATCGTCCAATGGCCTTTTCCGTCATGGCCCAGTTGCATGCGGCGCGGGGTGCCCACCGATTCGGCCGGTGTGGCAAGACCGGACAGGCGGGAGGGCATGCGCCGGTCATAGGGTGCTCCGGACGCCGTCAGGTCGATGCGCATCAGTGCCCGCGCGTCCCCTTCCATGGCCATGGTTGCGGGCGCAGAAGCGCCCTGGGCCGCACCGTGCTGGCTGTGGTCCATCGCGGCCATGTCGTGTCCACCCTCCTGGTGCATCGGGTCGAAAGGCAGCGAGGCCAGGGTCACCGGCCGACCGCCTTCGGCTTCCCGGAAATCCACCAGCACATCCAGCCGCTGACCGGGTGAGAGGAAGGTCTGCTCGATGCGCACGGGCTGGGCCAGCAATCCCCCGTCCGTGCCCGCCAGGTAGAAGCCCAGGGACCGGCCCTGCTGCAGGAACGCCAGCCGGTAGCTGCGCGCGTTGCTGCCATTCAGCAGGCGAAAGCGCACGATGCGGCGCCCGGCCTTGAGCACCGGACGCTCGGTCAGATTGACCGTCATGCGATTGCCCACCCAGCCGCCAAAAGACTGAGCGGCACTGGGCGCGTACTGGAGGCGTCCCTGTGCATCGAATTCCTTGTCCTGCAGCACCAGCGGGATTTCGGATTCGCCCAGCGCCAGTGCCAGTTCCTTGCGCAGGGTGGCTTCGTCTTCGTCTTCGACGAAGAACAGGCTGGCCAGCCCGTGGTAAGCCTGCTGGGGAATGAAGCCGTGCGCATGGGGGTGGTACCAGTACATCGAGGACCGGTCCTGCACGGTGAAGGCGTAGTCCATCTGCTGGCCAGGTGCCACCACGTGGAGCCCGTTGCCGTCGTTGCGCGAATCCACGCTCAGGCCGTGCCAGTGAATGACGGTGGGCTGATCGATGCGGTTGATCAGCTTGACCCGCATCTGATCGCCCTGTCGGGCCAGCAGCGCCGGGTTGAGGAATTTCTTGCCGCCCGACTCCACGGCATAGGCCAGGACGGGGGTGCGCTGCCCCGGCAGCACTTCGATCTCGCTGCGGACCACATGGACTTCCTTGAAGTCCGTCACGGGCAGCACCCCGAAGAGGCCACTGGTGCCCGGCAGGCGCAAGGGGTTGGAGAAGCCCGTCGCCTGCGCTTCAAGGCGCAGGACCTCGTCGGTAGAAAGGCCTGACGGCGTGGCTGAGGCGGCCCAGGCACCCGGGTAGGCGGCTGCGGCCCCCATTGCGCCCATGCTGCCCAGAAACTGCCGCCGTGAAAACATCGACATCACACAATCTCCTGAACTGGATACGAAAACAAGAACAGCGTCAGAACGTCGGCGCGCTCACTGGGCGCCGGGTTTGGCGGGCGACGGCGGCATGCGCTGCATCATCATTTCCATCATGTTCTGCATCATGTCCATGCGCATCTCCATCATTTGATGGCGCTGGGTCAGGTCTGGCGTGGCCACTCCCGGGGTACCCATCCCCTGCATGCCGGCCATGCCGCCCATGGGCTTCATGCCTTTCATCATGTCCATGCCTTCTTGCATGGCCTTCATGTGCTCGGCCATCAGGGCCTCGCGTTCGGCCGGTGTCTTTGCGGCCGCCATCTTGGCGCGCAGCGACTGCATCGTGGCCATGTGCTCTTGCATGTGCTGCTGCATCTGCGGCATCGACGACATGCCCATGGGCATTCCTGCCTGGGGTGTGGCCGGCTGGGTCGCGGTGCTGGCCGCCGGGGTGGACGGGTGGTGCTGGGTGTGGTCGGCGGTTTGCTGCGCTGCGGCGGAGAACGCCGCACCGGCGACAGCCACGGACAGTAGGGCTCGGATCAAGGCGGACATGACGATTTCCTTTCGTGACAGAACGCATGGCGAAATGCCATGGGGTCACTGTAGGGATCGACCCGGGTCGGCAAGATGACCCGGAGATGACAAAAAAGTCAGGTTCAGCGCGGCGACTGCTGCTGGGCCTGCCGGTTGATGTCGTCGTGGTGGCGTCGGGTCTCTGGCGCCCATTGCGACTTGATCCAGGACAGCACGGCCACGATGTCGGCATCGCTGAGCGAATCGCCAAAGGCGGGCATGTTGGTGGCGTAGTCGGGCAAGCCGACGGCCTTCGCCACCCCTTCCTTGGTGATGCGAATCAGCACATCGTCCGGGTGGTGCCAGGTGTGGCCGCTTGAATCGTGGGGAGGTGCAGGCATTCGCCCATCGGCGCCTCTTTCGCGCCAGTTGGCTTGCCCCTCCAGATGGACACCGTGGCAGCTTGCACAGCGGGTCTGATAAATCAGCGCCCCCTGTTTGAGCATCGCAGCGTCATCCGTGCGAAGCATCCCGACAGGAACTGGCCGGAAGAGGTCCGCAGATTGCCACCAGAAAAAGGCTGCGGAAGCCCCGGCGAGTGCCAGAACGACCGCAGCTGAACGGAGGTAACCTGCGCGCTGAAGAGTCACTTCGCTGGCTGGATGTCGGTCACCGTCATCTGCCCGTTTTCGTTGGTGGCCATGAACTGGATCTTGGCGCCGACGCTGGTCTTGTCCAACAAGGCCTTGTCCTTGGCCACGAAGACCATGGTCATGCCGGGCATGTCCATGTGCTTGATGTCACCGTGCTTGATGGTGATCTTGCCGGCGTCCTTGTCGATCTTGCGCACCTCACCGTCGGTCATGCCGGGAGCTGCAGCCAAGCCCATCTTGGCGTGGTCCATGTTCATCTGGGCAAACACGGGGTTGATGGCGAAGGCGGTGAAGGCCAGTGCGCCCGCACTCAAAATTGCTCGCAGCTTCATCGTAAAGTCCTTTCGTTGAGTTGAGATCGCGAGAAAAAAGCTCAATTGGCCGCCACATTGACCTGGCCTTTCATGCCGGCCTCGTAGTGGCCCACATGCAGACAGGCGAAGTTCACCACGCCGGGCTTGGTGAAGCGCCAGATCACTTCACCCTGTTTGCCAGGCTTGAGCGAGATCTTGTTGGGTTCTTCGTGCTCCATGGTCGGGAACTTCTTCATGACTTCGTAGTGCTCCTTGAGTTCCTTTTCCGTGCCGAGGCTGAACTCGTGCGGCACCTTGCCGGAGTTCTTGATGACAAAACGGATGGTCTCACCCTTCTTCACCGACACGTTCGACGGTGTGAAGCGCATGCTGTCTGCAGCGTCCACCTCGATCGTGCGCGTGACCTTGGCTGCAACGCCCGGTTCGCCGATAGGAGACTCTTCGTGGTGGCCACCGCCGTGGGTGCCACCAGCGAAAGCAGCCGATGCGGCCAATGCTGCAGCAGCGAAAACAAAGCCGGCGCGGGAGGCGAAGTTGAACTTGAGAGAATTCATGGTTGTCCTTGGGTTTTGGTTGGGGAAACGGTTGAGGGAAACAGTGGTGAGGCGTGCAAAGGCCCATTTCAGTGGGACATGCCCTTGGCGGTGGGTTTGATCGCGGTGGCGGCAGCCGGTGTCGTGTCAGCGCTGGCCGCGGGGCGCGGCGTCGGGGGTAGTGCTCCGTTCCATTCGTAGGCCACGGTGCCTTCCGGGAACTTGTACGGCCCCGGGTCTTTGTAGTCACCTGGCTTCTGGTCCTTGCGCACCTTGAAGACCGTGAACATGCCGCCCATTTCCAGCGGGCCGAACTGGCCGGTGCCGGTCATCATGGGCGCTGTGTTGTCGGGAATCGGCATCTGCATTTCGCCCATGTCGGCCATGCCGCGTTCGCCCATCAGCATGTAATCCGGCGCGACCTTCTGGATCTTTTTGACCAGGCCGCGGTGGTCCACACCGATCATCGTGGGCACGTCGTGGCCCATGGCGTTCATGGTGTGGTGGCTCTTGTGGCAGTGCATAGCCCAGTCGCCTTCTTCGTCGGCGATCAGCTCGATCTGGCGCATCTGACCCACAGCCACGTCGGTGGTGACTTCGTACCAGCGGGTGCTGGGTGGGGTCGGTCCGCCGTCCGTACCCGTGACCAGAAACTCGTGGCCGTGCAGGTGGATCGGGTGGTTGGTCATGGTGAGGTTGCCCACCCGGATACGCACGCGGTCGTTCAGGCGCACGTTGAGCGTGTCGATGGCCGGGAAAACCCGGCTGTTCCAGCACCAGATGTTGAAGTCGGTCATGGTGTTGACCTTGGGTGTCTTGCTGCCGGGCTCCACGTCAAAGGCATTGAGCAGGAAGCAGAAATCGCGATCCACCTCGCTGATGTGCGGGTGCTTAGCCTTGGGGTGTGTCACCCACATGCCCATCATGCCCATGGCCATCTGCACCATCTCGTCGGCGTGCGGGTGGTACATGAAGGTGCCGGGGCGCCGAGCCTCGAACTCGTAGACATAAGTCTTGCCCACTGGAATGGCGCGCTGATTCAACCCCCCCACGCCGTCCATGCCGCTGGGCAGGCGCTGGCCGTGCCAGTGGATGGTGGTGTGCTCGGGCAGCTTGTTGGTCACGAAGATGCGCACGCGGTCGCCCTCCACCACCTCGATGGTCGGGCCTGGGCTCTGACCGTTGTAGCCCCACATGTTGACCTTGAAGCCCGGCGAGACCTCGCGCACCACGGGCTCGGCCACCAGGTGGAATTCCTTGACACCGTTGTTCATGCGCCAGGGCAGCGTCCAGCCGTTGAGCGTGACCACCGGGTTGTAGGGTCGGCCGGTCTGTGGCACCAGCGGCGGCGCGGTGTCGACCGAAGTCTGGATGACCGGCTCGGGCAAGCCAGCCAAAGCAGAGCGGGCCACGGCCAGGCCGGCCACGGAGGCAGCGGCGCCGGCGAAGAACTGTCGTCTGGAGTTGGTAGGGGTGTTGGTCATGTGATGTGTCCTTTCAATGCGCTGCTGCTGCCGGAGCCTCGCCACCGGCGCCGCCCAGATTCACAAAACTGTCGGGCTCTCCGCCCTGCAAGACCCACTGCAGATCGGCCTCGGCCAGCCAGAAGTCGCGCTGTGCACCGATTGCATCCACCGTGGCCTGAGACTGGTTGCGCACCTCGTCCAGCAGGTCCCAGACGCTCTTGAGCATGCCGTTGTAGTGCAGCACCGTCTCTTCGGTGATGAACTCACGGGTCTTCAGGATGTCGCCCTGGCTGTCCTGCGCCAAGGCGTGGGCGGCCCAATAAACGTTCATGGCTGACTTCGATAGCGCACGATTACGCAGGCTTTCTGCGTCTGGCAACTGGTTGCGAACAGCATCACCGCGCTTTTGCAAGTCCGCTGCGGCCATGGGTTGCGCCGGGATGGCAGGCAACTGGTCTGGCAACACAAAGCCATCCTGAAGACCCGTTTGCCCCATCGTCTTGACCAGATTGGCCTGCGCCTGGGCGGCGGCTTGCTGCGCTCGCCTCAGATTCATGCGTGCATTGGATGCAGCCAGTTGAACGGGAGACAGTTGCAGCTTGCTCCAGTTGCCCACCGTCACCATGCGCTGACCCAGTTCATAGGCCGCCTGCGCGGCTTCCAGCATGTCACGCTGGTGCTTCAGGACCTGTTGGGCTGCCACGGCTTCGATCCAGGCTTTACGCCCCGCCGCAGCCACTTCCAGCACCTCGCCGGTATCTTCGACGCGGCGCTGCAGGCTGGGGTCGAGTTCCGTCCAACGGCCCTCAGCGATCAGTTGCTCGTGCTTAGGACCCAACCGAGCCAACGCACGGGCCAGATCGCGATGCACCATCCAGGCCATGCGAACCGCTACCTCTGCGGTGGGGATGGCAACTCCCATGGTGCTGCTCGGCGTAACGGCGGCGACGCTCACGTTGGTCTGCTCCCACTTGAGTACGTCGGCATGGCCGCGCTTGAACACTCCCACTGCGTCATTGGCACGGCGCCAGTCGGCCTCCTGCGTCGGGCTGGCCGTCTGCGCAGCCAGCGCGAATGGGACGACCAACAGGCCTGCCACCAGCAGCTGGCTTGTGGCTCGATAACTGAACAAAGGTTTCACTGCAATCGCTCCTTTTGATGTGGATCAAGTGGTGCGGATTCTGGTGAGGCGAGTTCGTCACTTCCCTGTCGGTCAGATTACAAAAATGTCAGCTTTTGTCGCGCCCGCCTCGATACGGGCAAACTCGAGGTCAGGAGAACGTGAACGTGAAAATTCTGATCGTCGAAGATGAGCCCAAAGCGGGTGACTACCTCAGACAAGGCCTGCGCGAGGCCGGCTTTGCCGTGGAACTCGTCACCAACGGTGTGGACGGTCTGCACCATGGCCTGGAGGGGGACCACGATCTGGTGATCCTGGATGTCATGCTGCCAGGCATGGACGGGTGGCAGGTGCTCAAGAACCTGCGCAGCCAGGGACGGCAAATGCCCGTGCTGTTCCTCACGGCCAGGGACCAGATCGAGGACCGTGTCAAAGGACTTGAGCTGGGGGCCGACGACTACCTGGTCAAGCCGTTCTCGTTCGCCGAACTGCTGGCGCGGGTTCGCACCATCCTGCGGCGGGGCCGCTCCGGCCTGGAGGCGACCACCCTGCAGGTGGCCGACCTGGAGCTGGACCTGCTGCGCCGTCGCGTGAGCCGCTCCGGCAAGCGCATCGACCTGACCGCCAAGGAGTTCGGTCTGCTGGAGCTGCTGATGCGCCGAAAGGGCGAGGTGCTGCCTCGCTCCCTGATCGCGTCCCAGGTGTGGGACATGAACTTTGACAGCGACACCAACGTGATCGAGGTCGCCATGCGCCGCCTGCGGGCCAAGGTGGACGACCCCTTCGAGCCGCGGCTGATCCAGACTGTCCGGGGCATGGGCTACGTGCTGGAAGCGCCCGAGGGCACCCGCTGATGCCGGGACGGTTTTCTCTCACCGCACGCCTGACGGCGTTTTACACCCTGGTCTCGGCCTTGGTGCTGGTCGGGATGGGGCTGCTGGTGTCGCTGGCGACCGGGCGGCACTTCGTTGAACTGGACCGGGACTATCTGCATGACAAGATCGAGCTGGTCCAGAAAATCGTCCGGGAGTCGCCTTCACAGGCAGAGTTGTCCAGCCGATTGGACGAGTTGCTGGGCAGCCATCACGGGCTGTACATCGATCTGCGGCAAAGTGATCGGCTCGTGTATGGCCAGGAGGCTCCACGGTTCCCAGCCGACCTGCCCACAGCAGGTTCTGGCGCCGATCCGATGGACTGGGACGATGGCGGCCAGATGCTCAGGGGTCTGTCGGCCCGGTTCGAGGTGCCCATGTTGCCCGGGGCCACCTCACAGACAGCGTTGCAGTTGCGGATTGCTCTGGACACAGCGCACCACGCGCACTTCCTGCAAGCGCTTCGCCACACGCTGGCGCTGTACCTGCTGGGTGCCATCCTGGTCAGCGGCCTGCTGGGATGGTGGGCGGCGCGCAGAGGCCTGGCGCCGTTGCGGGTCATGAAGGAGCGCGCCATGACGGTGACTGCCCAGAAGCTGGACCAGCGCATGCCGGTGGACGCGGTGCCGGCGGAATTCGCCGACCTGGCACAGAGCCTGAACACCATGCTGGAGCGCCTTCAGGCCGACTTCGCGCGGCTGCAGGAGTTCTCCAGCGACCTGGCGCACGAACTGCGCACCCCCATCAACAACCTGCTCACGCAGACCCAGGTGTCACTGGCGCAGAAGCGGGACGCGAGCGCCTACCAGGACATCCTCGCCTCCAATGCAGAAGAGTTCCAGCGCTTGGCCCGCATGGTGTCCGACATGCTGTTTCTGGCCAAGACGGAACATGGCATCGAACTGCCTAACCCGGAGGCGATCGCACTGGAGCAGGAGACGCGGGCGCTGTTCGACTTCTACGATGCTGTGGCCGACGAGAAACGCATTCGTCTTTCGCTGGCAGGAGAGGCGGTGATCATGGGAGACCGCCTGATGGTCCGGCGCGCCATTGGCAATCTGCTGTCCAACGCCCTGCGGCACTCACCCGACGATGCCGATGTGAAGGTGGCGATCGAAAAGAAGGGCGCGGCCGTTGCGCTGTGCCTGACCAACACCGGGAACACCATTTCGGCCGACGTCCTGCCCCGGCTGTTCGACCGCTTCTTCCGGGTGGACAAGTCGCGCAGCCACCCGGACTCCGATGGCGCTGGCCTGGGCCTGTCGATCACCCAGGCCATCATGGCCGCCCATGGCGGCTCCGTGACAGCCAGTTCCAGCTACGGCGTCACCACCTTCTGCCTCATGTTCCCAGGCTCAGTTGCAGATTGACTGGAGCTTGGGATGTCCGGTCACGTCGATCGCGACCTTTCGGTCGGCAGGTTCGGGTGACCGCTCCCAGCCTTGACTTGTCGGTCGGGTATGCACAACTGCAGACCGGGGAATGCTCCCTCTCACCCGCCACGAGAAGGTGATTATTGCGGGGAACTGACCGGCAGATTGCAGTCGATAGCGCAAACCTTCAGGCCGTTCAGTTCCAGATGGCCACGAGCTCAGCGATCTTCTTCGCGACGACCGCCATCGAGTCTTCCGTTGTATCGAGACCGCTCCTTGAAGCCAGCATGGGGCTAACTTCGCGAAGTGCCGCGTAGGTTGTACCGTGCACGATCGGAACGAGCCTGTTTCCCTGGAGGAGAGTCGACAGTTCTTTGTCAGCGACGCCCTCTCTCGGAAGGCGTGCCAAAAGGGCTGGTGTGACAAGAACGAGCCCAATTTTCGATGCCGCCAAGCCTCTGTCGATGGCTCGCATCATCGGCACGCCAAGTCCAAGATCCTTTTCGCTGAACCAAACTTTGACACCTGCTGCCTCGAGCAAATCATGCAGCTGTTTGGCAGACCCTTGTCGATCGTCCCAAGCATGGCAGAGGAAGCAATCACGAAGGTCTGGTTTCGCCGCTGTCTCTCTTTCGATTGCCTCCCTTACCGGTGTCAGGGAAACCACCTGAGCAGGTGTGTACACGACGGATGAACCGATGCGCGACCAACGAGGTCTTGAACTGCCCCCACCGCTGGATCTACCTGCGCCGCTGTAACCGCTGCTTCCGCCCAACGGATAGGACGAGCTATAGCCGGAGCCATAACTGCTGTAACCACCGTACCGGCGACCATAGCTGCCACGGCATGCGGGACAAGCCGCTGCAGCGCTGGATGAGCGGTGGCCTTCCACCGGAGCTGTACACCTAGCCATGCTTACCCCCTCGGCGGAAACGTGTCGTTGCCGTGACTGTCCTTGTACTGAATCTGGCCATTCTGGCCATGAACCACCAACTCGGACTTCTGATTCCGCGAGATCTCCCGGGCACGATCCACGGCGTCTTGCTTGCGGTCAAAAACCTGGGTATCCCGTTGGGCTCCAGCACCCCGGATGGCCCAGCCATCTTCACGGGGTACCACATGTTGATTGCGTTTGCTCATATCGAGGCTCCTTGTCACGGCGATATTGCCGTTACATATGTATGCGGTCATCAAATCCGGCGCGGACAACGGGCAGCGCCTTGTCCGCGTAGAAAATGGCAACCGCACATATAAAAGCCCAGGGAGGAGCCGTGCCATCCAGACCACCTTCAGAACGCCATGCCAGTGTTGAGGAGCTATCCCATGCGCTGACGACGCTGACTGCCGCCGAGCAGCTGCGTCTTTATGCAAGAGCCAGGTTGCTTGTCTGGGGTACCGAGTACACGGATCCCCAGGAGTTGTTCAACGAGGCAGTAAGGAGGGCTCTTATCGCCGCCAACGGATCCAAGCAGGACGGTGAACGCGGACGTCCGTGGCCCATTGACAGGGTTCCGCTTCCTGCCTTTTTGTCAGGCTGCATGGACAGCATCGCAAACTCCTCCCGGGAGTCGCTTGATCAAACCCAGACCGACCGATTAGAAGCCTTGACTGGCGAGTCCGGTGACGTGGATACCTTGCTACACCAGGCTGGTCGCTGGAACACTGACGTCGTGGAACAGGCTATTGAGGTGGAGGACACGGTTGACAGGCAACAGCGGGCGCAAGCTGACGCACACCTCATTGAGACACACTTTAAGGATGACCAAGAAGTGCTGGCGATCATCGAGGGTGAGAAGGCAGAGATGCCAGTGGCCGATGTACTTGCCTTGTTCGATCTTGATCAAAAGACATACGACACGGCACGGCGGAGGCTGAGAAGGCAGGTAGACAAATTGATGCCAGGAAGGAGACAGCAATGACCACCGAATCTCAAAAGACGCTCGTAGCGGTACGAGCGCTGGCACTCAAAGACCTCGACGCCATCTCTGACGAGGAAATCCGAAACGAGTTCGCAGCCGAAGGCATTGACCCCGATCAGTTAGCAGCAAGCATCGCACTGAGCCTCGATGACGTTCTGGCAGCCGGCCTGCGCCAACATGCCGCTGCCGCCAAAGTCGCGATGCAGGTTCGCGCGGCCCCCATGAAGTCGATCCGGCCTACATTGGATCGCATCAGGGAGCGCATCGCTCATGCCTTTGCGGTCGACCCGCAGTTAGCAACCGCATTTCGAGAGGGTAGCCGCCAAAGCGATGCCGATCTCGAAACGCTATACGACGACCTTGTGCTGATGGGGAAGATCCCAGAGGCGGATGATGGCCATTGAGGTAGACAAGCTCAGCCGCCCCGAACGTTTGCTCTGGCGGCATGGGGTCAGAAAGCCCGAGCATATTGATCTGGAGGCGATTGCCGCTGCACAGGGCGCCCATGTGGTCTATAGAAAGCTTGACGGTTGCGCGGCACGATTGGTTGCCGCTGGTGATCGAGCCGTCATCAGCGTCGCATTGGACGACATCCACGGAAGAAGGCGGTTCTCGTTGGGGCATGAATTGGCCCACTGGATTCAAGATACACAGCGGGTTTCCTTCAAGTGCTCCAGCACAGACATAGGGCCACAAAATGCCGAAGCCAAGTCGATTGAAGCGGACGCCAACAGTTTTGCCAGCCAACTGATCCTTCCAGACTATTTGGTCTGGCCGTGGGTTGCGGATCGAAAACCGAGTCTCGATCTTGCGCATGCAATGGGTGGGGGTTTTCAAGCCAGCCTGACTGCTTCCGCCCTCAAGTTGTTGCAACGTGCCACAGCACCGACCGCAATCACCTGTCACAATCAGCGCAGACTGAGGTGGTCCAGGCGCAGTCAGACCTTCTCAACCGACTTCTATATCTTGAACGAGCTGCATCAAGATACGGTCGCTTTCGAGATGGCATTTGGAGCTGCCAAAGGGCTTAGCCGTCCGAAGCGAGAGAGCGCCTCGCGTTGGATAAGCGGCCCAGGCACCTACCGCATGGAAATCTGGTCACAGTCAATCAAGCTTCCTGACGGGTCAGTGCTGAGCATGCTTTCGGTCGCGTAGATGCGAACGCCGAAGTCAATGGGACATCAACGGGAGATTCGGCAAGCCACGCGCAGGCTCAAGCCTGCTTCCTCAATCCGGCCAGCAGATCGCCGGCCGTTCGAAGCGACGTCCGGCGCTTCGGCGACTTTGGTGGTGGCACCGGGCTCACAGAAGATGGCAGTTGGATCACCGCCTGCGAATTGCTCGGGGTTGCCCCGGTCGTGGATTTGATCTGCACTGCCGACTTACCCAAGGCCGCTGCCAGCTCACTTTTAGCAAGATGCTGTTGGCGCAACTTGTCGGCTCGCTCTTTCATCGCTTGGGCTTGCTGGAGAGGCAGCTCGAACGGGCATACGTACTCATCGGGGACGTTGCTCAAACCCAGCAACGCACGATGGCACTGTTCAACCAGTTTTCGGTCTTCTTCGTAGTCCAGAGAGGCGTACGCCCTGCGAAGGTGATCCATGTGGACAACGACCCTCTCTGAATGACGGTTCCAATCCCGCCGGGCAATCTTGTAAGCAACAGAAATCAGGCGTATGAGAGGTCGCTTGAGGCCGCCGGTCAATCCAACGATTTCATACGAATCTTTGAACGGGTCGATCTCCAGGCGCCCATCCATTACAACCTTCAAGTCATCCAGATAGGCGCGGTAGTCGGGATCGTCACCATCATCGGGCAGCATCACGATGGGCGAGGACAACACCCGAGCACGCTCTTCAGGCGGTCGCTTCTTCAATTTGTGAACTAAGCTGTAGTTCATGGTGAGGGTCAGGGGGAGGCCAAGGTCGGCCAATCGGGTGATCAACACCGACACTTGGCTGTTTGCGTTGCTGCTGCGGGTCACAAACTGCAATTCATCGGTCAGGATGCCGCATGAACCATACTGGATCAAGCGAAGTTGCAGGTGCCTGAGATTCGCATCAGAACGGGCCTCGTACTCATGGTCGAGCCCAATCTGTCGGGCGGCCAGGGTGTACATCTCTGCCTTGCTGATGTTAGACCGAATCGGCAAATGAATGATCGGCTTGATCGGGAACGGTGGAAGTTCGGCGCACAGCTTAATTTTGTCGGCTCCATGTACAAGCCGGGCGATCGCAAGCAGAAGGGCTGACTTTCCCACGCCGGGTTGCCCTGTTAACACGGTGATGCGCGGGTCGGGTGCCAAACTGACCTGACCCATGGCAGCGCGGATGAACTGCTCTTCACTGCCATAGTGCAACACCGCATGCGCTGTCACAGGGCCCATAACTTGCCTGATGATCTGCACGTGCTGATCGGACGCACGGTACGGCACTTTCAGCGCTGCCTGAAGAATCTCGACCGCAAGCTCAATGGGAATTTCATCGATAGAGCTAACGGGGACTGGCCCAATTCGAACCGCCTGCTTCAGCGCTTGATCCGACGCGGGAAGGGTGACACTTTGAATCCAGGGGGTTTGCCTCATATTTACCTTATGCCGTTTGCTTCAAACGCTTGACTTCATCCCTCTTCTCAGGGGTACGGTCTTTCGGGCGGCCTCGACGGGTCTGACCAGAGAACCATTCCTTGCCTGTCTGCAACTTGAAATCCTCTTGTTCGCCAACCCGTTCAGCAACGACACTGCGCTTTTGTCGAGTCGCCATCTTGCTGCGAGCTTTGGCAATCTGTTCCGCCTCAATGTCGGTAGCCGGCAAAGCGTCATCGTATTCATGACCGGTGGCCGCCACTTCGATCAATTCACCGCCGAACTCAACCCATGCAAACAAGGGCACCAAGGGGATCACGTATCCCTTCAAAGCGGTTTTCTCGGTGTATCGAACGATTGCTGCACCCAGAGTCCTGTAGTGCGACTCGGGCACGAGGTAGCGATGGCCGCGGAACCACAGCATTCCATCCTGTGCATGCAGTTCAACCGGCTTCAAAAAGCTACGAACGGCATCGGCAAATGCGACGTCGAGAAAACTGCTGCGCCCGCGCTTGACCATATACCGATAGAGATCATTCGGACTGGAGACCTTGTCCTCAACCACGGCCCGATCCGGCGCACGGCGTGAGACATCGTCACTCCGATTTTTGCGAACGGTCTGGAAAATTTCTCGCTGCATCAATTCAATGACTGTCAAGTTACTGAGTCGATACTCCGGCGCTCCCAACTTTCGATGAGACCTTGTGTGCTTGGACTCCACGGTGGCGTTGCTCTTGGGCTGATAGGACGGAGTTCCCTCAGAAACAACGCCCCATTTGTCCAACTCTCTTCTCACGGCAATGCTGCCACCAGGTCCTCTATCCGCAACCAAACTGGAGGGCAATCCAACGGACGGCCAATCGTCTTCGTCAATCTTGATTCCCATAAGACGTCCAAACTCTGGCTTGGGAATAACCGCACAGAACAACGCCATCTTGTAAGCATCGGCATCTTCGCCGTCTAAGGAGAAGCCGACACCCAGAGTTTCGCCCACCACGGCGTCCACCAGTTCAACCTTCTTCAATGGCGGAAGATGAGTATCTGAGAGGTAACTTTTGGGACGCTCAAGGACCTGGGCAGCATCCATATGCGCACGCTCACCCACGTAATACAGGCCATCCATGATCTTGCCCATGTTCGGCTGATATTCGTTTCGCATCCGGACATCGCCAAGCAGGACCCGCTTGACTTCATCGCGACCTATGATCTTGTAAAGGTAGTAATAGAACTTGTCAGGCGAGGGAAAGGGTAAACCATCCGGGTGGTAAGTCTCAGAATCCCCGTTAGGAAGCTTTCGACGTTTACAGCCGAATTCACGACGCAAGATGACGGGAATGACAGCTCCCAGTGTTCCTGCCGATTTCGCATGCTTCCGAAACCCATCGACAATCTTCTTGATCATGTCTGGGGTCGTCCGATGTTTGTATTTGCAACCGTATTCTTCGCTGGGGCGACCCAACAGCGAGTGCTCATACAGGGGCGACAAGCGGTCCCAGCGTCCGCAGCGAAAGCGCGGCGGCAACAAGACCCACATTCTTCTGTCGAAAACCAGATACAAATAAAACCAGAGTCGAAATCGTGTTTCGTGGGTTTGAGTCGGCAGGCTCTTGCGAGCAAATTTGTTCAGTTCGATGTCGGGATGGTCGGCTGCAAAAATGTTATCCATCGCATCGATCGCCGGGTGGATTCGAACCAAGCGATCGACGACTTCGTCTCGAGGCGAACGCTGCGACTTTCCATTCGTCTTCAGCATGGCGGGTTCAGCGTCCAAATCACGCCCTTCGATGTCCTGAAGCCAAGGAGGCATCGCGCCATCCTTGACGGTCAGAACCAGCGCCGGCCCATGGCCCCGAGCGTCCACGTTCAGACCCAGTTCAAAGTCTTGTCTGGACAACACATGAAGTGTGGCATTTCGCTTGCGCTCTGCTGTGACCACCATCGGGTGCTCATGAAATGCCACCAGCAACACCCGCTCCTTGCGAACAGTCGTCTTCAACAGGTAATAGGTAACTCCTTTTTTGAGGGATTTGTATCCCTCAGGAGCCGTGACAATCGTGGTCATGATCAGCGCCTGAACCAGTCCGCAAACTCAACCAAAACATCTCTGGCCTCGGGAATCATGGGGCGATCCGGAAAGCAACGTCGGTACAAATCCACTCGAATGCGTCGCTCATAGATGGCATGCTCAAGGCAATGAAGAACAAGTTCGGGCTTGACGCCTGATTTGGCGAATTCAGCCATCACATCGATGGGCGGATTACCCTTTTCGAACGCCTCACCCAAAGCCATCAAGATCTCGGCATGCAACACTTCGTTGATCATGGGCAACTGCGCATGCCGAATGAACAGATAATGAAGATTCTCCCGAAGCCCTTTGGGTATCTCAGCTCTAGAAACCCTGACGATTCGAATATTGAGTTCACGCATGTACTCTCGATATACGCGCTCCCTCGCCTCTGCTTCCTTGAGCGCCTTGGGCGAGTGGCGCTTGGTGTAATCACCAGGTCCAGGTTTTCCATGGTCTTCCGGGCTGGACTTGATGTCCCATGAAACGCAGTAAGGACCGATGGCATCTTCAAGAAATAGCAACGGATCCATAATCCATGGACTGGGCAACCAGTGCCCGTCCTCAGTACCGTCTTCTGCCAAGGTTTTTTCCCAGACCTTAGGGTGCTGAGCCAAGACGCCCAATCGTTCGGCGATGGCTGCTGTGCCCGACGTGGATGGCCACTGAAGGCCACTCGCCTTGGGGTGGCCGACCAAAGGGTGATCGGAGGGTGCAACTTGCATGATGATCCCCTCCTTGAATTCGAAGAGCGCGGGGTGATACATCGCCAGGGCGAATGCATCCTTTTCTGGTGCAGATACCGCGTGCAGCCGACGCTGGAGTCGGGTTGAATGAAACTGCCCGTACTGCGAGATGCTCGGGGCTTCACTTTGCTGTGCCAGTTGCGCAGGCACATACTCTGGCCCCCAAGCTGCCTTGGCTTGCCGTCGATAGATTTCCCGCACGCGCGCCGCGGTAAGTTTTCTGCTCATCGTTCGTACAACAACTGAAAATGTATTGGTCGGTGCCTCTGGTCCGATATGAAGCTACAGATCGGCCGCGACAAGAAAATGCTAGGGAATATCGATCGCGATATCAAAGAAACGTGGAAAGTTGTGCGACATCCACGTCATCCGCATCAACTCAGAAAAATAATTTTTCGGTTGACGGTCACATGGTCAATTTATGACGCTTGTGATTCGAGGACTTAGTAAACGTCACAACGTGAACGACATTGCTGGCCGCTCTCTGAAAAGGGAGAGTTCTTTTAATCAACCCCAGAAGACTGCCTCGGGGTTAACAATGGCGAGTTGATACGAAGCGCGCGATTTGTATTTCGGCATACATGCGCCTTTATGTTTTGCTTCGATGGTGAGTTTCTATTTCCGACGCGATTCAAGGAATTCAGTGCATTGACGTTTTTTTGCAACACCGATTCAATCCCCCTTCAGGAGCAATCCAATGAGCAATGGAGAGGGTGATGGGCGCAGATCAAACACTGGAGAGACTGTGGGTTCCCACGTGGTACGGGCAAGAGACGTTCTACAGCCTGTGCAGCCGATTTCATCGACTGGTGGGACATCCGTTGGCGGCCCATACCTCGGTGCTGTTGTTCGGGGATCGCTTTGGCGCTTTGCGCCATGACGTCTGCGGTCACGTCCAAGCTTTTACGGATCGAACATGGACTGACCGAGGCGATCCAGCAACCATCCTGCTCGAGCGCACCGTGCTTGGGTATTACTTGCGCTTTCGGGATGCGCAAGCTCGACGCGCGGTGATCGATCGGCTCCTGACTGGGGGACCTCGCGCACTGAAACAGGAACTTGGTTTGCTGGCTTCTGGATTCGGAGCCAGTCATCCCCTGCGTGCTTGTGATGTGTGCATCGAAGATGACATCCGTTCACTGGGCATGCCCACATGGCATCTGCATCATCAGTTGCCAGGCGTGCTGTGCTGTCCAGTTCACCGCACAACGCTCTGGGAGACAAACCTCAAGATCGATGGCCGAAAGCGGTTGCTATGGCTGCTGCCGGATGACATCCATGTCAACGACCGGCGCCACTGTCTGTCCGGCGATGGGGAGAGCTTGGCATGGCGGGTCGCACAGGAACTGGCGGACGACATCGTAGAACTGCAAGCGATGCCCATCGATTTCGCTGTAGATCGCGGACGAGAAGCGATGCTGTTTCGCGACCGTCTGCGGCAACTGGAGCTGTGCAGCGCGGGTGACCGCTTACGTATCCAAAGTCTCAGGCCTGCGCTCTTCGAGAGTCTCCAGCAATACCGAACAACACCGCCACTGAGTGCTCTGGCGCAAACAGAAAAGGCCGCAGAAGCCACGTTGCGCCGACTGCTCAATCCGCTAGGACCGCCCATGCATCCTTTGCGCCACGTGGTGGTTATCCGATGGCTCTTTGGCAGTTGGGCTGCGTTCCAAGAGATCTATCAGCGCCCGCCTCGGACCATCCGGGTCCGAACCCCAAAATTTCCAGCGGCTACCAAAAGACCTCTATCGGTGGATTCCACGGTGAGAGATAGGGTCGTCAGCCTGATCCGTGGTGGCCGATCGGTGGTGTCCGCCGCCCGCTTGTGTGGCGTCAGCACCAACACGGCGCTGCTGTGGGCTGAACATGATGGATTGGCGATTCACCGGCGACCGAAGAACGTTGACGATCGCACCCGTCGCCACATTCAGTCCAGCTTGCGAAAAGGTATGGCCAAGCTGGACATCGCACAGCGTTGGAAGGTGTCCGTCGTAACAGTCACCCGAATCCTCCTGGCGACCCCTGAGCTGCGTGAGGAGCGAGAGCGTCGGCTGACTGAACAACGCCAGAAAAATGTTCGCCGCGCCCTGACAAGGTATTCCCGCAGCCACCCCGACCTCTGTCCAACAGACATCAAACGTGCCCTAACTGCTGACTTTGTGTGGGCGCTTCGGCACGATACCGAATGGTTTCGGCAGTGGTGCGCATCACTCCCCGCAGGACGATCCCACGCCGCATCCCGAAGGACAAACTGGGAAGAGCGAGACCTCAGTTTTGTACGTTTGATCGAACTACTGACCTCAACCGGAGGCAAGGCAGCGCCCATGTTCAAGTGCGCATTCCACTGATGGCGGACAGTGATTCCATTGCCATCGCGGACAGCGTTCCATGCGATGGCGGACACCTTGCGCGGGTGTCCTGAGTGACAGTCAAATCGTAGCCGAAGTGTC